>ERZ791805.16-NODE-16-length-140174-cov-3.673121_pt1 | contig 140174 bp, 127 predicted proteins | sample MGYA00510306_ERZ791805 | MGnify/ENA primary metagenome ERZ791805 (study PRJEB30046, sample SAMN00791990) | human gut metagenome | study: EMG produced TPA metagenomics assembly of the A metagenome-wide association study of gut microbiota in type 2... | reverse complement strand
CTTGTGCCGCGAAATCAAAAGCAGGGAGCCGCATATCCCGATCATTCTTGAATCGAGCGAGGCGGATAATGAGCGCTATGCGGAGGAGTTGAAGGCGTCGTTTATCGTGAAAAACTCTAAGCATTATCCGCAAGACCTCAGAGCCGAAGTAATGGAGCATTTCGGGTTTGGTCCTTTCATCATCGTTAATCCGGAAACGATGGCGCCGACTATGACAATCGAGGATTTGAAGGATCTGCAACGCAAATTGCCGGAAATCCCCGACGAGTCGCTGCGCTACCATTTAAGCCAGAACCATTTTTCGCGTTTCTTCTTCTCGCGTGCCATGTTCCCGCCTGCAGTCATACTTAAAAAGGTGGATGTCAGTGAATATACGCACATGGACGAAGCTCGGCAGTTGATCAGCGACTTGATCGTTGGCTACCGCAGGATGAAGAACCAGGGGGTCGTGGCTATTTACCAGAAGGAACGTTTTGACCAGTACAGCAATTTCGCTCGCATTGGCAACGGTTCGCTTGGGGGAAAGGGGCGTGGCCTGGCCTTTATGGGAACCATGGTAAAGCGCTATCCAAAGCTCTCAGAAGAGCATTTCTCTGTGGATATTCCCAAGACGGTTGTCATCTGCACTGATATCTTCGACGAATTTATGGAGACGAACAATCTCTATCCAACGGCTTTAAGTGACATCCCCGATGCTGAAATCCTTGATGCGTTTGAAAACGCATCGCTGCCGACACGTCTGCTTGATGACTTGCTGGCGCTGTTTGAAGTTGTTGAAGGACCGTTGGCGGTGCGCTCTTCAAGTCTGTTGGAGGATTCCCACTATCAGCCGTTCGCTGGCGTGTATAAGACCTACATGATTCCGAAAGTGCCCGATAAGAGTGTGATGCTGAGGTTGCTCCGTTCGGCCATCAAAGCTGTTTACGCTTCTGTGTTTTATAGCGACAGCAAGGCCTATCTGACGGCGACCCAGAACTTGATTGACCAAGAGAAGATGGCCATCGTTCTGCAGGAGGTTATTGGCGCGAGGTATGACACGGTGGATGCTAACGGGAATGCTTTGTCTTATTTCTATCCAACGCTCTCTGGGGTTGCTCGTTCTTTGAATTTCTATCCCATTGGCGACGAAAGGGCGGAGGACGGGATTGCCAACGTTGCTTTCGGACTCGGAAAATATATCGTTGACGGCGGACAGACGTTGCGCTTTTCTCCCAAACACCCGCACCATATCCTTCAGTTGTCGACAACGGATTTGGCTTTACGTGAGACGCAGCGTAACTTTTATGCGCTCGACCTGAAGAACATGGCGCAGGAGTTCAAGACGGACGATGCCTTCAATCTCTCGAAACTCAGGATACGCGATGCGGAGCCTCACGGGTCATTGCGTTATGTTGCCTCGACGTTTGACCCGGTTGACCAAGTGATTCGCGAGGGGTATTATCCCGGCGGCAGGAAGATTGTTTCATTCGCAAATATACTCCAGCACCACCAGTATCCGCTGGCAAAAACGATTTCGCGGCTGCTTGAAATTGGGCGTTGCGAAATGGGACGTCCAGTGGAGATTGAGTTCGCCATGAATCTTGATGCCGGAATCGCCAGCTTCTACCTCTTGCAGATACGTCCCATCGTTGACAACAAGGAGACGGTTGACGAGGATTTGTCTGTAATCCCCGATGAGTCCTGCCTCTTGAATTCGAAAATGGTGTTGGGCAACGGCATCGTGACAGACGTGTGTGATGTTGTATACGTAAAGACTAAGGGGTTCAATGCGCAAAACAATCCGCTGATTGCACGGGAGATCGAAAAGCTGAATGCCCAGTTGACAGCGGAAGACCGACAGTACGTGTTGGTCGGCCCAGGAAGATGGGGGAGCAGTGATGCCTGGCTGGGCATCCCCGTGAAATGGCCACACATCTCAGGGGCACGCGTGATTGTTGAGTGCGGACTTGAAAGCTACCGTGTCGATCCGAGCCAAGGCACCCATTTCTTCCAAAATCTGACGTCGTTTGGCGTGGGCTATTTCACGATTAACCCGTATATAAACGAGGGGGTGTTTGACGAGGCGTGGCTTGACGCGCTGCCGGCCGAGCATGAAACAGACTTCATCAGGCATGTCCACCGCGACGCGCCGTTTGTAATCAAAATGGACGGAAGGCATGCTTTGGGTGTCGTGTTGAAATGAACAACGTGATTTTTAATAATGGAAAATTTGGTTTATTTCCTCCCTTGTGTTAACTTTGCATATCCAAAGCTCACGTGGAACAAGAGGGCTTGATACCACAAGAATAAACAATATATATAATTCACATAAATCAAACGATGAATATTTCATTTGAAAAGACAGGCAATGTTAGCGCCGTCCTCACACTCAAGATGGAGAAGTCTGACTACGAAAGCAAAGTAAAGGACACTCTTAAAACCTACAGCCGCAAAGCTCAAATGCCAGGCTTCCGTCCGGGAAAAGTGCCTTTCGGTTTGATCCAGAAAATGTATGGCGCACAAGCAAAAGCTGAGGAGGTCAACAAGTTGCTGAACGATTCACTTTTCAATTATATAAAGGAAAATAAGGTCAATATGCTCGGCGAACCGTTGTCAAGCGAACAGCAGACGATGCAGGATATCGAGAAGCAGAATGATTTCGAATTTATCTTCGACATTGCTCTGGCTCCAGAATTTACCGTTGATTTGTCGGCTGACGACCACGTCGATTTCTATGATATCGAAATCACTGACGAGCAGATTAACGAGCAGGTTAAGAATATTGCACAGCGTGCAGGCCATTCTGAAAATGTTGATAGCTACGAAAACAATGACATCCTCCGTGGCGTTTTGGCTGAATTGGATGAAAATGGCCAGCCCAAGGAAGGTGGCTTGGTCGTAGAGAAGGTTTCTCTGATGCCTACTTATTTCAAGAACGACGACCAGAAGAAAATTTTCGAAGGTGCGAAAAAGAATGATGTCTTGACGTTCAATCCTTCAATGGCATACGAGGGCAGCGAAACAGAAGTGGCTTCTCTCTTGAAGGTGAAGAAGGAAGAGGTTGGCGCATATTCTGGCGACTTCTCGTTCCAGGTTGACGAAATCAGCCGCTTTGTGGCTGCAGAAGTAAATCAGGAACTCTTTGACAATGTGTTCGGAAAGGATAATGTGAAGAGCGAAGAAGAATTCCGCGGCAAAATCAAGGAGAACATCGAGAAGCAGCATGTTGCAGACAGCGACTATAAGTTCCTCTTGGATCTTCGTGCATATATGGAGCAGAAGGTGGGTGAATTGGAATTCCCAACGGAATTGCTCAAGAAAATCATGAAGGCCAACAACAAGGATAAGGGCGAGGAATTCGTTGAGAAGAACTTCGACAAGAGTATCGAGGAATTGAAGTGGCACCTCATTAAGGAACAGCTCGTAGAAAAGAACGGCATCAAAGTAGACGACAAAGAATTGAAGGAAACGGCCGTTCAGGCTGCCCGCTTCCAGTTTGCCCAATATGGCATGACGGATATTCCTGAAGAGTATCTGGAACAGTATGCAACAGAAATGTTGAAGAAGAGAGAGCAGGTTAACGCACTGGTTGAACGTTGCATTGACACGAAGTTGGTTGAAGCCGTGAAGTCAGTTGTTACGCTTGACCACAAAAGCATTTCTGTCGAGGATTTCTCGAAAATGTTTAACTAAAAATTGCTGCGTATGAGGTGAGTTGGTGTGCTCTGTCGTTGTCTGACGCGCATCTGCTAACCCAAGGAAAATATGGCTGCCGCATGCAAATGCGGTCGGCATTCGGCCATCTTTATGTAATGGTATTGCTCAAGTTGTTTTTTACCATTACCATAGTCAGCTTTCTTATAGAGTCTCTTTCTCGCCCTTTGATTCTTGTTTTTCTCGTGTAAAAGAACAAGCTGCAGTGGGAGAGAAGGAGATTCTTATCTTAATACACAAATGATATGAACGATTTTAAAAAGTTTGCCACGAGACACATGGGCATCAACTCTATGGTCTTTGAAGATGTGGTGAAAATGCAAAATCAATACTTGAATCCCTATATATTGGAAGAGCGCCAGCTCAATGTCACACAGATGGACGTCTTTTCGAGATTGATGATGGACAGAATCATTTTCCTCGGAACGCAAATTGACGACTATACGGCAAACACATTGCAGGCCCAACTTCTGTATTTGGATTCGTGCGACCCAGGAAAGGACATTTCCATATATATTAATTCACCGGGCGGTTCGGTCTATGCCGGTTTGGGTATTTACGACACAATGCAATTCATCCAAAGCGACGTTGCAACGATTTGCACGGGCATGGCTGCATCCATGGCCGCTGTTTTGCTTGTTGCGGGAAAAGAAGGCAAGCGCTCTGGATTGGAACACAGCCGTGTTATGATTCATCAGCCAATGGGTGGCGCTCAGGGACAGGCTTCAGACATAGAAATCACGGCACGCGAGATTCAGAAACTCAAAAAAGAATTGTATACAATCATCGCCCATCATTCCCATACGGACTTTGAAAAAGTATGGGCCGACTCAGATAGAGACTATTGGATGACATCGGAAGAGGCGAAGGAATATGGCATGATTGATCAAATTTTATGTCGCAAACCAAATGAAAGATAAGAAAAAATGTTCTTTTTGCGGACGTGACGAGTCGGAAGTGGGTTTCCTGCTGACCGGGCTTAACGGCAATATCTGTGATGAATGTGCCGAACGCGCATACGAGTATGTTCAGCAGATAGAACAGCAGAATGAAGGCGCTAAAATCCAGAACATAGATTTAAAGGAAATTCCGAAGCCCAAGGAGATTAAGGACTATCTGGACCAGTATGTCATAGGGCAGGATGTAGCCAAACAGCATCTTGCAGTGTCGGTGTACAACCACTACAAAAGACTCATGCAGGCACATGACGATGATGACGTTGAGATTGAAAAATCAAATATCATTATGGTCGGCTCGACAGGTACGGGCAAGACGCTTTTGGCACGCACGATTGCCAAATTGCTGCAGGTGCCTTTCACCATTGTGGATGCAACGGTTTTCACGGAAGCTGGCTATGTCGGAGAGGATGTTGAAAGCATTCTTTCCAGGCTACTTCAGGTCGCAGACTACAATGTGCAACTTGCGGAGCGCGGCATAGTCTTTATAGACGAGATTGACAAGATTGCTCGCAAGAACGACAATCCTTCCATCACGCGAGACGTGAGTGGCGAAGGCGTGCAACAGGGTTTGCTGAAACTGCTGGAGGGTTCAATGGTTAACGTTCCCCCTAAAGGTGGACGCAAGCATCCAGACCAAGACTATGTGCATGTCGACACGCGAAATATTCTCTTCATTTGCGGCGGTGCCTTTGATGGCATTGAGAAAAAGATTGCGCAGCGTCTGAACACCCACACTGTTGGCTACAACTCTGTGCAGAATGCTTTGAAGATTGACCCAAGCAATTTGATGGCTTACGTCGAACCGCAAGATCTCAAGTCGTTTGGATTGATTCCTGAAATTATAGGGCGTCTGCCTGTGCTGACTTATTTGAACCCGCTCGACAAGTCAGCCCTTTTGCGAATCCTAACTCAGCCCAAAAATGCCATTACAAAGCAATACAAGAAATTGTTTGAAATGGATGGCGTAGAACTTTCGTTTGAAGACGACGCTCTGGGATTAATCGTTGACAAAACTATCGAAAGGAAGTTGGGCGCAAGAGGACTGAGGTCCATCGTAGAGAGCATCATGATGGATGTTATGTTTGAAATTCCTTCGTCGAACGAAAAGAAGTTTGTGGTGACAAAGGATTTCGTTGAAAAGCAGTTCTCAAAAAACAATCTGGCAGGTGCATGATGTTTGGGAATTCTGATAGTTCTATTTTAAGTAATACTAAGTAATGGTAAAAAATAACTTGACCAATTTTGTGGAGTAAAGAGTTATTTCTTACGCCCTGTATTACAGGGCAAAATTGCTCAACTTATTCTTTTACCATTACTAAAAGGGGTGTGCTAAAATTCTGTCTCAAGTGGAATTTTCTGGACACCCCTAAATTCTGCTTTGGAATTAAGTAATGGTAAAAAATAACTTGACCAATTTTGTGAAGTAAGGAGTTATTTCTTATGCCCTGTCTTTTTGCCGTTTTTGGTGCTTGTCATCGGTCACACAGGCTATGTGACCTTCTCAAATTTCAAAACCAACAAAAATACAGGTCAAAATGGATCAACTTATACTTCCACCATTACTAAAATGGATTCTGTCGGAAATTTCAGAACATCCGCAAAAACAAATGCTGATGTAATTTTTTTTGGTCAGACTATGTCTAAATCCAAAACTTGTTTATATCTTTGTTTAGCATTTGAGTCATGACATGTGGAATGGTCCGTTTGGAATGTTCACACATGGAATGGTTCGTCGTGCGATTACTAACCTGATATTTTATGAGCGTGAAAAAGAATCTACATGAAGCATTAAAGAAATACTTTGGTTTTGATAGCTTTAAGTCTAATCAAGAGGCTATCATAACCCATCTTTTGGCGGGCAAAGATGTTTTCGTCTTGATGCCGACGGGTGGCGGAAAGTCACTCTGCTACCAACTTCCAGCTTTGATGATGGAGGGAACGGCCGTTGTCATTTCACCACTCATCGCCTTAATGAAAAATCAGGTTGATGCCATCAGACACACCAGCGAAAACGATGGAGTGGCGCATTTCATTAATTCGTCGCTCAGCAAGTCTGCCATCGACAAGGTGAAGGAAGACATTCTCTCGGGGAAAACGAAACTGCTCTATGTGGCTCCCGAATCCCTAACCAAAGACGACAACGTTTCTTTTTTGCAACATATAACGATTTCTTTTTATGCCGTAGATGAGGCACATTGTATATCGGAATGGGGCCATGATTTCCGGCCAGAATACAGAAAAATCCGCCCAATCATAGACAAAATCGGCAATGCGCCAGTAATTGCACTGACAGCAACAGCAACCGACAAAGTGCGTATCGACATCAAGAAGAGTCTGGGCATCCTGGATGCAACGGAATTCAAAAGTTCCTTCAATAGGCCCAACCTTTATTATGAGATTCGCCCAAAGACAGAAAACATAGACAAGGACATAATAAAATTTATAAGGCAAAATCCGGATAAAAGCGGCATTATCTATTGTCTCAGCCGAAAACGCGTGGAAGAGCTGGCAGAGGTGTTACGTTCCAATAATATAAAGGCGGAAGCCTATCATGCTGGAATGGACCCAGCCACAAGGTCAGCGACGCAAGACGATTTCCTGATGGAAAAAATTGATGTCATAGTCGCGACGATAGCCTTCGGAATGGGCATCGACAAGCCCGATGTCCGGTTTGTAATTCACTATGACATGCCCAAAAGTCTCGAGGGATATTATCAAGAGACGGGGCGTGCCGGACGTGACGGTGGAGAAGGAAAATGCATTGCCTTTTATTCACGCAAAGACCTTCAGAAATTAGAGAAATTCATGGAGGGAAAATCGGTCTCTGAACAGGAAATTGGTCGACAGCTACTCAAGGAGACAGCCGCTTATGCAGAGAGTTCCCTGTGCCGTCGCAAACTCCTCCTCCATTATTTCGGTGAAAATTTTCAGAAGGAAAATTGCGGAAATTGTGACAATTGCCTAAACCCTCAAAAGAAAGTGGAAGCAAAAGAAAATTTATGCAAAGTTCTCAACACGGTTTTAGCAACTAAGGAGAATTTCAAGGAAGATTATCTAAAAGACGTATTGATCGGGCGTGCAACAGATGAGGTCTGTGCGCACAAACATAATAAGATAGAAGAATTTGGATGTGGCGACGATGTGAGCGATAAGGTATGGTACGTTGTTATCAGACAAGCAGTCGTTGCCGGATACCTCGAAAAAGACGTAGACAACTATGGCGTTTTGAAGGTCACAGACAAAGGTATGGATTTTTTGGAAAATCCATGTTCGTTCAAGATAGTCGAAGACAGGGATTATGAGAATGCCGAGCCCAACATCCCCTTGCAGGGTGGGGAGGCATGCACAGTTGATCCTCTGCTCTATCAGATGCTGAAAGACTTGAGAAAGCGTATGAGCAAAGACTTGGATGTGCCGCCTTACGTCATTTTCCAAGATGCTTCTCTGGAAGCGATGGCAACCATTTATCCCCATACGCTCGACGAACTGCAAAACATTCCAGGTGTCGGAGCAGGAAAAGCAAAAAGATATGGTGCGGAGTTCTGCCGGCTTATCAAGCAACATTGTGAAGAAAACGATATTGAGCGCCCGGAGGACCTGCGCATCAGAACGGTTGCCAATAAGTCGAAAATCAAGGTAAGTATCATTCAGAGTATAGATCGCAAGGTTGCGCTTGATGATATTGCCGTTGCCAAAGGAATCGAATTTGACGAACTCCTTGATGAGATAGAAGCCATCGTTTATTCGGGAACGAAGCTAAACATCGATTATTTCATTAACGACGTGATGGACGATGATCATATCGCGGAGATATACCAGTATTTCAGAGATTCGGAAACAGACAACCTGGAGACGGCCATTGAGGAATTGGGCGACGACTACACCGACGAGGAAATCCGCCTTGTCCGCATAAAGTTTATCTCGGAAATGGCCAATTAACAAGGGGGCCACAGCCATGTGGCCTTTTAAGGCGACAGATAGCGGCTGCCGTTTGCTTCATGACATCTGTTTAGCCGCTAAGTTGAAAGCGATTTTCAATAGAAAAAATATAGAATATGACAGTTAATAAAGAACCAGAGAATAACGAAAGAAAGGGTCTGAACTTTATTGAGCAGATTGTTTCTTCAGATTTGAAAGAAGGAAAAAATGACGGACGGCTGCAAACGCGTTTTCCGCCAGAACCAAACGGGTATCTACACATCGGACATGCGAAAGCTATATGTATGGACTTTGGCATCGCCGAGAAATTTGGCGGTGTGTGTAACCTGCGTTTGGACGACACCAATCCGCAAAAGGAAGACACCGAATACGTTGAAGCCATCAAAGAAGACATCCAGTGGCTTGGATTCAAGTGGGGCAATATTTATCATGCCTCTGACTATTTTCAGCAATTGTGGGATTTCGCCGTACGCCTCATAAACGAAGGAAAGGCCTACGTTGATGAGCAGACAAGCGAAGAGATTGCCGCTCAGAAGGGCACGCCGACACAGGCAGGCACCGACAGCCCCTACAGAAACAGACCAATAGAAGAAAATCTCCGTCTGTTTGAAGAAATGAATAGCGGCAAGGTGGCTGAAGGTGCGATGGTGCTCCGCGCCAAGATAGACATGGCAAACCCCAACATGCACTTTCGCGACCCAGTGATCTACCGCATCATCAACAAGGAACACCACATCACAGGCAACAAATGGAAAGCCTATCCTATGTATGATTTTGCACACGGACAGAGCGATTATTTCGAAGGTGTCACACACTCCATCTGCACCCTCGAATTTGTGCCCCACCGTCCTCTCTACGATTATTTCGTTGACGAACTAAAAGAAGGCAAGGACCTTCAGGACCATCGCCCCCGTCAGTATGAGTTCAATCGTTTGAATCTGACATACACAGTTATGAGCAAGCGCAAACTCCTGGCATTAGTCAAGGAGAACCTTGTGGCTGGATGGGACGACCCCCGCATGCCAACCATCTGCGGCTTGCGCCGTCGTGGTTATTCTCCACAAGCTGTGCGCAAATTTATTGACATGATTGGCTATACGAAGTTCGATGCACTCAACGATTACGAAATGCTGGAAGCGGCGGCACGCGAAGACCTCAACCGTCGTGCGCTCAGAGTGTCGGCCGTGATTAACCCCGTAAAACTGATAGTCACAAACTATCCAGACAACCAGGTGGAGGAACTCACTACCGTCAACAATCCCGAAAATCCGGAAGAGGGCACACACACCATCACCTTCAGCAAGCACCTCTGGATTGAGCGTGACGATTTCATGGAAGAAGCTCCCAAGAAATTTTTCCGCATGGTGCCAGGAAAAGAAGTAAGACTCAAGAACGCTTATATCGTGAAATGTACGGGATGCAAGAAAAATGCCGACGGAGAAATCGAGGAAATCTATTGTGAATACGACCCCCTCAGCAAAAGCGGCTTGGAAGGTGCCAACCGAAAAGTCAAGGGAACGCTACACTGGTTGAGTGTCGACCACTGCCTTCCAGCAGAGGTGAGAATCTACGACCGACTCTTTGCCGTTGAGAATCCGTCAGCCAGCGACAAAGATTTCAGAGAATTGCTGAATCCAGATTCTCTTAAGGTGTTGAAAAACTGCTTCGTCGAGCAGTATGCCGCCGAACAGCAGGAGAATCGTTATCTGCAATTCCAGAGAATTGGTTATTTTACCTACGACAAAGATTCTTCGATGCAGCATTTGGTGTTCAACAAGACTGTCGGACTGAAAGACAACTGGAAGAAAGGGAACTAGTTTCCCGATTACTAAAAAATATATGTAAAGGAATGGGCATTCTGAACAAAATTCAGAATGCCCATTCCTTTATTTCCCCTCTTACTTCTCTAAAAGGTCTGGTCGCAACCGTTTCGTTCGCTCAAGGCTCTGAGTGAGTTCCCACTCCTTGATTTTTGCGTCATGTCCTGAAAGCAGGATTTCTGGCACCTTCCATCCTTTGTAGTCAGCAGGGCGCGTATAGACAGGTGCTGCCAGCAAGTTGTCCTGAAAAGAATCCGACAACGCACTCTGTTCGTCGCTGAGCACGCCAGGAACGAGTCTTACGACAGCATCGGCCATCACGCCGGCAGCGAGTTCCCCTCCTGTTAGCACATAATCGCCGATGGAAACCTCCTTCGTGATGAGGTGTTCTCTTATCCTGTAGTCAATGCCTTTATAGTGTCCGCAGAGGATGATGATATTTTCCTTCATCGAGAGTTGGTTGGCCATGGGCTGGTCAAACTGCTCTCCATCGGGTGTCGTAAAAATAATCTCGTCGTAATCGCGCTGCGCCTTGAGCGCTGAGATGCAGGCATCAATGGGCTGGCACTGCATCACCATACCCGCAAACCCGCCAAACGGATAGTCGTCCACTCTCCGGTGTTTGTCGGTTGTATAGTCTCTCAGATTATGCACGTGGATTTCAACCAGCCTTTTTTTTTGTGCACGGGCCAGGATTGAGGTGTTCACAAAGCCTTCAAGCATTTCGGGCAATACTGTGATGATGTCTATTCTCATAAAAAAAGCTTTACGTTATTCTGGTGCAAAAATACGATTTTAACTATGTGCTGGGAAATATTTTCACGGTTATTTTCTGTGGCAACGAATGCCAACAGGCGGGTCTTTGCGCACTTAGGCTGAGGAAAAACTATCAGGCATCTTGCCTGACGGCCGCCTCAACTCTTTTCAGGCTTTGCTCCTCTCCAACGATCCAAAGCGTGTCGTTGCAGTTGATAACGCGAGAAGAATCTGCAGTGTCTATCGTGCCGTCATCGGCTTCAAAGCCAACAGCCATACAATGGTATTTTTCTTTCAGCTGACTGTTTTTTAGCGTACCTCCAATCATAGGACTGTTTCTTGCGATGTTGAGTCGGTGTAGCATTAGTTGGTACTTGCTGGTGTTTTCAGTTAGCGGTGTGATTTCGGAACCTATACGTTCGGAAAAATGCTGCAAGCTGTCGTCGTCGCCTATCGCTTCGATGCGGTCACCGGGATAAAGTGTTGCTCCACCGTCGGGAATGTTGATTCGATATGGTCCGCGTATGATGGCAGCAATGAGTACTCCGCAGTTTTCTCCAAATTGAAGTTCACGCAGGTTTTTGCCACACCAGTTGGAGTTGGCAGGGATTTGAAGTTGGGAGAGGTGGATATCATGGCTCAGCAGTCGGCCGGCATAGGCAGGCCGTTTTCCGTTGGCCTCGAGCTGTTTTTTTGTGTCGCGCGAACGGAGGTTTTTGACAAAATTCCGCTCCATCAATATACTCAGATATTTGATTCTTCGCGATGCAACCATTGCTCCTACGAGAAAGGCAGAAATGGAAATATGGACGGGCATGCGCCACGTAGAGGGTAGAGGTGAGAGGAAATTGATGACGTATGCAACGACAAATGTGGCCAAGGCATATCTGATGCCGATGGTCAGCAACAGGCCGCACCGGTTGCCCCTGCCTTTCTGTCTTAAAATTTTCCATGATTCGGAATGGTTTTTGCGAATGACGATGGCACGCAAAAAGGGCGAGACGAGCGATATGGTGAGCACAGCGCAAATGGTGTTTCCTGGCCAATGTCCAAAGATTGTTCTACAGAAGGGGAGCAGAAAACCGAAAGCAATCAGAACGACAGCCACACTGAGCGCCAAATAAATGCTGACACCGCTGAGAAGTGAGCCTATCAGCGTGCGCCAAGGGCGAGGGGGCTGCGCGTCCTGTAAGGGATTTTTGTTGCTGTTTGTTTTCCCGTGTATGCGTTCTGGTATAAGACGACAGATGGCATTGTAGGAAGGAACTGCCGCCTTGATCATGTAAGGCGTTAAGAAGGTGGTGACAATGGAAACAGCAACCACAACGGGATAGAGAAATTGGCTTGTCACGTTTAGGGCTGTTCCGAGAGAGGCAATGATGAAAGCAAATTCTCCAATCTGTGTTAACGAAAAGCCGCATTGCATAGACACACGTAGCGACTGGCCAGAAAGCAGAAAACTGATGGAACCGAAAATGGTCTGCCCTACGATGATGGCCAGTGTGAGCACCAGGATGGGCCACCAGTATTGCATCAGTATCTGCGGATTGACCAACATGCCAACTGATACGAAAAAAATGGCACCGAAGAGGTTCTTCAATGGTTTTACAACACGCTCAACGTTTTCAGCCTCTGTGGTTTCCGCCAGAATACTACCCATCATGAACGCGCCGAAGGCTGAGCTATATCCAGCTTTTGAGGCCATGACTACGAGCATGAAGCAGAGGCCGATTGCCACAATCAGCAAGGTTTCATCGTTTATCCATTTACCGCTTTTCCGAAGGAAGGTAGGCACGACGTATACGCCGACGACAAACCATATTATAAGGAAAAAACTCAGTTGGAGTAAATTGCCTAAAAGCTGAGCACCTTCGAAGGTGCGCGAAACGGCCATGGCGGAAAGCACAACCATCAGAAGAATACCCAAGATGTCTTCAAGGACTAACACGCTGAGCACTTCGCTTGAGAATTTCTGGCTACGGAGGGCCAAATCGTCAAATGCTTTGTAAATAATGGTGGTTGAAGACATTGCAAGCATGCCGCCGAGGAAAAGTCGGTCCATACTGTTCCAACCGAATAAAAAACCTGCAACATTGCCGACGCTCATCATGCAAAATACAATCATGCAGGCAGCGAAAATCGGCTTTGAGCCCATTTTTAGAATCTTTTTGAAGGAGAAGTCGAGTCCGAGGGTGAACATGAGAAAAATCACACCGATGTCGGCCCATGATTGGATACTGCTTGTGTCAGTGACGGAGGGAGTGTAGGGCATGTGTGGGCCGGCCATGAAACCGGCCACGATATAACCCAAAACAAGTGGTTGCCCGAGACGTTTGAATATCAGAGTGACAAGCCCGGCTGAAATGAGAATCAACGCGAGGTCTGAAATGATTTCCGGAAGATACGACATAAAGCCTTTTGGAAAATACGTTTTTTTAAGTAGTAGGCAGGTGAAAGCATTTTTTTCATGCCCAGAGGCGTTATGCCCCTTTAAATCATCTCACCATTCTTTCATTATCACTGTAATTGTGAAATAAGAACTTGACCAATTTTGAGGAGTACGGCGTTTTTTCTTATGTTATTTCTTTTGGCCGCTTGGGGTGTTTGTCGTCGGTTATATAGTCCGCTATGCTCCCTCTTCCAAATTCCTAAAGAGGTAAAATACTGGTCAAAATGGTTCAACTTATTCTTTCATCATTACTAAATGAAAACGCACTCCGCCAAAGAGTGCGTTTCCAAATAATGATCAACTTGTTCTTTCGCCATTAATAAATGACTTCAAAGTTTGCGCTTGGCAGTCAGTTCGCAAATCTTTACGACGACCTCGCTTGCCTTCTTCAGCGATGGAATTGGCAAAAATTCGTGCGGGCCGTGGAAGTTAAGTCCGCCGGCGAAAATATTGGGACAAGGCAACCCCATGAAAGAAAGTTGCGCACCATCGGTTCCTCCGCGTATGGCACGAACTTTTGGAGTGACTCCCGCTTCCTTCATGGCATCCATTGCAATATCAATGACGTGCATAACTGGTTCGATTTTTTCGCGCATGTTATAGTATTGGTCATTGATTTCCACTTCAACAATTTGGCTGTCGTATTTTTCATTCAACCATTCAGCCGCTTTTATCATGGTTTGTTTGCGGGCTTCAAATTTTTGCCGGTTGTGGTCGCGAATAATGTATGATAGTGTTGCGTGTTCCACGTTTCCTTCCATTCCGAGCAGGTGGTAAAAGCCCTCAAATTCAACAGTGGCTTCTGGCGTTTCTGTCATGGGAAGCAGAGAAGCAAATTCTGTTGCAACGCGGGCGGCATTGATCATTTTTCCTTTGGCATAGCCAGGATGGACGCTGACGCCGGAAACACAGATTTTTGCAGAGGCAGCGTTGAAATTCTCATATTCCAATTCTCCGATTTCACCACCGTCCATGGTATAGCCCCAGTCGCATCCAAATTTTTTGACATCGAAATGATGTGCTCCCAAACCGATTTCTTCGTCGGGATTGAAGGCCACACGAATTTTGCCGTGTTTAATCTCTGGATGTTCCAGCAGGTAAACCATGGCTTGAACTATTTCCGCAATGCCAGCCTTGTCGTCTGCTCCCAGCAGGGTGTGTCCGTCGGTGACGATGATGTCTTCTCCAACGTGGTCCAGAAGTTCTGGGAATTTCTGTGGCGACGTGACAATGTTGTTTTCTCCATCGAGAACGATGTCTCTGCCATCGTATTTTTCAACAATCCGTGGTTTGACTTCATTGCCGGAGCAATCAGGACTGGTGTCCATGTGTGAGATGAATCCGATGGTCGGTATTTCTTTCTCCGTATTGGCAGGCAGCGTTGCATAGAGATAACCCAGTTCGTCAAGCTCAACATCTTCAAGTCCGATGCTTTCCAGTTCGTCTTTCAAATAATGTGCCAAGTCCCATTGCTTGTTGGTGCTTGGCGTTTTCCCTGTGTCTTCAGCCGACTGTGTGTCTATGCTGACGTACTTCAAGAATCTTTCAATTATATCCATTGTTCCAAATGAGTTAATAGTTCGTTTATCGCAAAGTTATTCATTTTTCCTGGAAAGTCCAGCCTCAGACATAAAAAAAGCGAGGCAGACAGGGAGTATTGGTGTCAAAAATACCTCTACAAGCAGAACCGGCCGTAAACAATGAAAAGGCCAAAAGCAAGGGCATGCCATATAATCTTTTGATTTTTTTGCATGCTGTCGTTGGTAAATCCGAAACTCTTGAGTAAATTTGTTCCGATATGGAAAATCCTGCCGCAATTGATCACTGATACAATGGTGGTTTCAAAACAATAAAACTATGGACAAACAAGAATTGATGGCCATGGCCATTCGCCTGGCAAATGAGAATGTGGAAAATGGCGGTGGCCCGTTTGGTGCTGTCATTGCAAAGAACGGGAAGGTTCTTGCAACAGGTGTCAACCGCGTGACCGTCAATCACGACCCGACTGCACATGCCGAAGTATCGGCCATACGCACAGCCTGCGATAAGCTTGGCACGTTTTCTTTGGAAGGCTGTGAAATTTACTCTTCGTGCGAACCCTGCCCCATGTGTTTGGGAGCTATATATTGGGCACATTTAGACCGTCTTTACTTTGCTTGTACTAAAAAAGATGCCGCAGATGCCGGCTTCGACGATGACTTCATCTACAAAGAACTCGACTTGAAGCCTGCCGACAGGCGTTTGAACACTACAGAGATGATGCGCGATGAAGCGATGGGCATTTTTGACAGTTGGCGGAAGAAAACGGACAAGGTGGAGTATTAAGTTGATTGAGATTGTGCGGAAAAAGCCTTGTCTGCGGCCCTACGCGGGTCCCAGCAGCCCACAGGATAACACCCAGGGTACAAATGTCCCCATTTCCTACCTGTAAGGGACACATATTGTGAGTGGGGTTCACTGATTGAAAAAAATAATTGCCATTTTGCGCTCAGGTATTCGCTTTGAATATCAGCTGCAAAATGGCAATTAGTCTTTCATCGTCACGAGTCAGTTATCGTTGTTTCCCTTTTTGTTTCTTTCGGCAAACGCGTGCGCATGAAGGAGGCTGCAAGAAACGAAAGAGGGGCAAGGAGGCTGGTGAGCAGGATGAAGGCGTTTAAATATCCAAGTGGCAGCAGGTATGCGGAAATGAGGCCTGAGAGAATCATTCCAGCTGCGGCTGTCGTTGTGTCAGCATGGCAGGGATAGTTTTGTGTATTATTGTTGGAAACCATGATTTGCCATTTCAGAAGACTGATGGACGATGCTCCCACGCCACAGCAGGCGACAAACAGGCAGATGCCAACAAGCGGAAGTGAGCTGAACTGCTGGTAGGCAAGGAGGATGCTCACGGCATTGACAAGTGAGAGCAGCAGAGACATGGGGGCCAAGGTGTTTTTTTGGCCATAACGCTGAATGACTTTTCTCCCGATGGCAGCGCCAACCAAAAGGCCGGCAACAGCAATGCAGCCTTGTAGCAGCCCTGTGTCGGATGTGGAAAAACCAAGTCCGCCAACACTTTCACGGTCTAAGAGGAAAAGAGGGAGAAGACGGAGCGAGAAGAAGAGAGGGAGAAAACAAACGATGATGCATGTCGTGTGCCATAGGTGTTTCAGTTTGTCGGCAATAGGTGCAGAAGAAGGTTCCGCGGAGAGAAACGAGCACCTGTTGCATGCTTCGGCGCTCCCGTGGCGTATGGTGCTGAAGTGACGGTACAGGGAAAGAGAAAGCAGGAAAATGGCCATGACGACGCACGATACGGCCCATGATGTTCTGGGTTGTCGAGTGTAGACCTCCAGAACGCCCGCGAACATAACAAGGCCGCCCATAAGGGCGAGTATAGCAATTTCGTAGGAGATAGCGCATTTTCGCCATGGAGCTTCAGTTGCGGTAGCTGGGGCGTTGAAGGCGCAGAGGGGTCTCGTGTTGCTGATGAAACAGAAGGAAATTGCCAATGAAAAAAGCGAGAAATATTGGATATTTGAAGCGGCGTTTTTGATGCCGTGGGCCATTGTGAGCAGGAAGACAAAGGCCAGGAAGAAGCCAAGACGAGTTGCTGTGTGGCTGATATGCAGACGGCCGGCCATTGATACCGCAAAAGGCTTAAAAAGCAGTGGCAAGAGAGCGGCTGACGTGGTATGCAGAATCGATTCGTTGCTCATGCCTATGCGTTTGTACATGACGACCACAACAAATAGCAGAAAGACGCCAAGAATACTCTCTGGAAACAAAACGCGCAGGGAGGCCTGCGAAGAAAGCGGTTTGTCGCAGGGAGCATAACTGAGCTTTGGTGTTTGGCCAAGTGTATTTTTTCTCGTTGGTCTCATTCTTGTTGCGGTTTGAAATGTGCTCTTCGCGTGGAATGCTTTTATTCTTCTTTCGGACTTGAAGCCTTGACGATATCTTTGAGAGCAGTGGCTGTGGCGATGATGCCGTCATAGATTTTCTTTGCGACATATCTGACAGTTTTTGCCGCGAAGACTGCGAGCGTGATGGTTAAGGTCAGCATCATGCGCAGGATGTTGCCGAAGGACATATCCACTCTTTTGTCGATGCGGCGATAAGTATATGTCACGATAATGGGGAGGCAGATGCCTGCTATAAAGGCGAAGGGCCAAGGGATGACGCCTGCGGACGGAACTGGGATGGAAATTCCGCCGACGGTGCACCAGGGAAGGCCGCAGCACGCTGCCCCTATGGCTGCGACAAACTTGAAGGAGATAGGAGTGAAGGCGATGATGCTGAGTGCATGTTTGCCGATGACAGTCAAACCTGAGGCAAGCAAGTTGGGTTTGCGACAGAGCGCATTTGAAATCGCGCGTATGAGTACGAAAGCGCAGAGCCAGGAAGGAAGGAGGATAAACAGATGCGTTGCATTAACGCCGTTTGTCATGTTCCAGGGGCAATAAATGGCTCCCAGCATTGATACAACAAAACAGGCGGCCAGAACCGGGATATTGAGGCGTAGGCGGTGTGAAGTCAATCCGAAGGAAAAACCGATACCAACGAGAATGGCAGAGAGCATTTCGCGCCACCCGCCATCGGGAAGAATCGCGATGCTGAGTCCTGAAAGTTGCTGCCAAATTGTCAAAACGAAAGCACCTGCGGCAACAATGTAGGCGGTTTTTTCTTTGGAATCTGCCGGACGGATGTGCCTAAATAGTTTGAAGCAGAAGAATTGGAACACGCTTGCAACGAGGAGGGCCCTGAAAACCCAAAACAACATTGCGAGTTCCCCGTCGAAGTCCGACATACAAAACGTGATGTTCCAAAGTCTCTGGAAGAGATCATGGCCGCTATATGCGGGAGCATTGACAATGTGCAACCATGAAAATAAATTGTGTGTCACGAGAAAAAATAGACTCCAACACCAAAACGGCCAATAGAGCGTTCTCACGCTTGCACCGAGGAACGTATCTGCGTTTTCATGTTTGCTATTGCTTAAGGAATACCCTGCACAAAGCATCAGAAGGGGCAGGGATAATTGAGAGAGGGAATCGCGAAGAAACACGGGAACTCCCGACAGGGACAGAACGATGAAAACGGCTGCAACCCCTTTTGTTATTGTTAATGACTGTTCGCCCATTTGTTGTTGAACTAATTTTTTTGTAATGGTGAAAGAATAAGTTGATCAATTTTGACCTGTATTTTTGTTGGTTTTGAATTTTGGAAGAGGGAGCATAGCGAGCTATGTGACCGATGACAAATATCAAAAACGGCAAAAAGACAGGGCGTATGATATAACTCCTTACTCCACAAAATAGGTCAAATTATTTTTTTACCATTGCTAAGCAGGATGTATTATATAGAATGTTCCACTTCTGAAGAAGGTCAGTAAAGGATCTGCATCAAGCATCTGGCCACATTTGAAAATATGTTTGGTAATGGTGAAAAATAAGTTGGTCAAATTGTGTTTTACCATTACTTATAAATATATACAGGAAGTCAGAACAAGAATGTCTATGCGCAGCAGATGTTTTGACTCTTCTCTATGGAGAGAGTCTCAAAGCGGCCTTGTCTGAGAAGTCGCATCTCATCTTCAAGGGGGACATCTGAAACAAGACCGAATCAATTGTTGTCTACGACTGGCGCAAGCACGCGGAATAGGTGTCCTTGCAGACGGTGCCAACGGGAAAAGGATTTCCAGCGTTGCGGCGTCAGAAGGAAACAACGTTGCACCTTATCTGTCTCGAAAATCTTCTGTAATTCCGCCGTTGTCGCCTTGTCGGCTATAAAAAGGTTACACTCATAGTCGAACGACAAACTGCGGCTGTTGAGATTGGCCGAACCGATAAAGCTGCATGCGCTGTCGGCCATCATGATTTTGCTGTGATGGAAACCGCCCTGAAAAAAATAGACCTTCGCCCCAGCTTTCATCAGTTGGCGTACGTTGTGTTCAACGATGCGTGGCGTTATGGGGATGTCGCTTTTTTCAGACACCATTATCTGCACGTCAACACCTCTTTTGCAAGCCCGCTTCAAAGCTCTTTTGATATGTCCGCAGAGGGTGAAGTAAGGGTTGATAATCTGTATCTGTTTTTTTGAATTGTTGATGATTTTCAGGAAGGTGTCGTGTATGATACGCGGTGTTTCTTTAACGTCGCGATTGACAACGCCAATGACTTTCCCTCCTGAGGAAACCGACGTGTCGGCTTTCAGATTCGCGAAAAAGCGGCGTGCATCACGTTCACCTGGATAGTATTCGGTTCCATGAATATTCTGCTTCGTCACCTTGTTCCAAAAGTCCAAAAAAACGCTCTGCAAATCAGCGACAGCGTCGCCTTCTATGCGTGCATGTATGTCACGCCATTCTCCGAATTCGGCCTTTCCGTTGATGTAATAATCAGCCACATTCATGCCGCCGGTATAGGCAACGAGACCATCTATTACAACGATTTTGCGGTGGTCGCGGTGGAGTGCATGGTTAATCCAGGGAAAGCGGACGCGGTCGAACTCATAAATTTCGATGCCGTGTTCACGCAGCATTTCAAGGTGCTTCTGTTTTAAAGGACGGTTATTCGAACTGTTGCCAAATCCATCGAAAAGCGCCCGTACCTTCACGCCCCTCGATGCGCATTCAGCCAATAGCATGAACAATTGCTGAGATATGGAATCGTTTCGAAAATTGAAGTATTCTAAATGTATGCTACTCCGTGCCTGCCTGATGGCCTCAAAGAGGTCGTCGAATTTTTCTTGGCCGCGTTTGAAAATCGTTATGCGGTTGTTTGATGAAAAATTAACGTGCCATTCTTTTGAGAGATAGAGGGCAACCATTGAGTCAACCTGTTGTTCCCTCTCACATGTGGAGTCCAGCCATTCTGGATGCGGAACGGAGACAGAAGGCAGTTCGTCTTCTGTCGGCGAGGCATGCAGCAAGGAGGGGAGAAACATAGCTGCGGATACTAATACCACGAGAAGTGTATGCCGCAAAAAGTTTTCGCTTATATTCGCAGGGCACCCAACGGGAAGAGATTTGTTGTGATGTGCTCTGTTGGGATTTTTTTTTCTGCCATTCGTCATGGGTAAATGATCTGAATTACGTTTAGGGGTGTTTCAAAGTAGAGCACGTTCGGGGACACACTGGTTGCAAATCCTGCCATCCCATTGGCACCGAAATCAGATCATTGCCCGGAACGAGTCGACAATGCCGAGCAGATGGTTGTCGGCGTCAACCACTAATACAGAATGGATTTTAAACTGTTGGAAAATGCGTTCGATTTCTGTGATTTTCGTTTCCGGCCCGACGCATTTTGGGTGTACCGACATGATGTCGGCCACGGTTCGTTTGAAGAACACATCTTGCGATTTCTCCATGGCGCGACGAATGTCGCCGTCTGTTACAAGACCGCAGATTTTTTCGTTGTTCATAGCCACACATAAGCCCAGACGTCCGCGGCTCACATGAATCACAGCTTCGCCCAATGTCATGTCGGGAGATATGACAGGAAGGTCATCTGTGCGCATCACGTCTTTTGCCTTAGTCAGCAAACGGCGTCCGAGGGTTCCTCCTGGATGGAATTGTGCAAAATCAGATGCTTTGAATCCTCTGGCCACAATCAAGGCGCAAGCTAAGGCATCGCCCATTGCAAGAGCCGCAGTGGTTGAGGAGGTTGGAGCCAGACCGAGGGGACATGCCTCGTGCGTCACGGCGGTATTCAAATGTGTCGTGGAATATTTTGCCAACAAAGATTCCGGATTGCCGCTCATCCCGATTACAGGAATTTCCCGTTCAAGAAGATAGGGCAGGAAGCGGAGCAACTCGTCTGTCTGTCCTGAATTTGAAATGGCCAAAACCACGTCGTCTTTCATGATGACGCCCAAGTCACCATGAAATGCGTCCAAGGGGTTGATGAAAAAACTCGGAGTGCCCGTGCTCGACAATGTAGCGGCAATTTTGGCACCGATGTGTCCGCTTTTCCCGACGCCAGTGACAATAAGCTTGCCCTTGCATTTCAGTATCAGTTCAATGGTCTTGTCAAAACTTTCATCAATGTAAGGTATCAGTTCCAACAATGCTTCGCTTTCATCGCGCAAGCATTTGATGGCTGTTTCAGTCCATTTACTCATAATTCAAAATTAAGCATGTGTGGTCATATATATATGTTTGAAACGATTTTATGTGGGTCTTGCTGTTGTGGAGCGTAGCTATTCGTGCAGAAGCAAGCTGCTGGCGAAGCAACCCCACATTGCCCCTATTCGTCTTCGCGTGGGGGAAACTCTTAAAAACGGTTTTATGGACAATTCAGTTGGGGGCGTTCAAAAGCAACGTCTTTCAATTCGCCTTTTCTGCATGAGCCGCCCGCGTTTCCCTTATGGTGATAAACGTGGTCGTTTCAGAGATTATTTCAGCAAGTCGTTCACCAAGGCGGGGAGAGACTCAAGCGGCAGCATGTTAGGGCCGTCGCTCAAAGCCCTGTCTGGGTCGGGATGCGTTTCCAAAAAATAGCCTTCTGCACCAAAAGCCTTGGCAGCCATGGCCATGGCTGGCACAAATTGGCGATCACCACTTGTGCTTCCGTTCCCGCCGCCGGGACGTTGCACGCTATGCGTGCAGTCCATGATGACGCGGTCGGCCAAAGGCTTCATTATTGGAATATTGCGGAAGTCTACAACAAGATTATTGTAGCCATAGACGTTGCCGCGTTCCGTCAGCCAAACTTCATTCGCTCCTGCCTCACGGCATTTTTCAACGGGATATTTCATGTCTTCACCCGAGAGAAACTGCGCCTTTTTGATGTTTACAATGCGCCCCGTCTTGGCGGCTTCTACGAGAAGATCAGTCTGCCGACAGAGGAAAGCGGGGATTTGCAACACATCGACAACCTCGCCAGCTGCGGCGGCCTGACAGCTTTCATGGATATCTGTCAGCAGGGGGAGAACGTAGCGTTCTTTGATGTCGGCCAGCATTTGCAGTCCTTTTTCAAGGCCAGGTCCGCGGAACGAATGGATGGATGTGCGGTTGGCCTTGTCAAACGACGCCTTAAAATACACCTCAACATTGAACTTGTTTTTGATGCAGATGAGTTGTTTCGCCACTTCATCCAACAGGCTTGCTGATTCAATCACACACGGACCGGCTATAAATATTGGCTTCATTTCTTGATAATTTTCTTTATATGTTTTTGAGTATTCCGATTTCTGGTATCTAGTAGCACCGTCTGGAACTACAAAATAGAATCTTGAAATATCACAGACGAGTCTATCTTTAGACCGTGTCGGAATTGATTCCGCTAAAAACACGCAAATATAAGAATTTTTATTGGATTCTCCGAATTTTAAATCTCTAAATATAGACGAGCCTTTTAATAGGCAGAGATAATAGGCAGAGATTGGGGCGGGGGAGGGTAAACAAATTACTTTCGCAGAAGTCTTTATATATGAGAAGGGACGTTCTGCTGTCGTTTCAGAACGCCCCTTCCTTCGTTTATGACATCTTATTGATTCAGGCCTTGAGGATTGGCAACCCCCTGTCAGTTTCTTTCGATATTAGGTTTTTCCAACCCGTATTTTTTGCGTTTGTCTTCAAAAATAAGAAGAAGGGAAATGATGATGGCCACCACGCCGAAGAAGGCAAAAATGGTCATGGATTCCGTATAGTCAATGGTTTTCCCGTCGGTCATTGTGTTGGCCTGATTGACTTTTCCAATCCAGACGGGAACAAGGGCAAGGCCGATGTTTTGGATATAGAAAATGAGCGCATAGGCTGTGCCGAGGTATTCCATCTGGATGATCTTGGGCACGGACGGCCACATCGCAGAAGGGACCAAGCCGAAGGCGATGCCCAGCACGGTCATGGCGATGATGGCAATGATCCATGAGTTGAGCGGCAGGGCAAGTGTCACGTGGACAATGGTGAGCAGTACGCTGCCGATGAGCATGAGGGTTGCGCCTTTACCGAACTTGTCGTAGATGCTTCCGAAAATCGGCGTTAGGAAGATTGTTCCAAACGGCAACATGGCAGGAATCAGGCCTGCCGTACTTTCGGGAACGCTGTATTTCATGACCATGAGTTTGGTTGCGAATTTCAAGAAGGGATATACGCCCGCATAGAACATCAGACAGAGCACAGCGATGTACCAAAATCCTCTGTTGCAAAAGAGAATTTTTAGGTCGGAGAATTTGAATCCTTCTTCATTTTCTGCTTGGATTGCTGCTGCGGAGGCATCTTCCTTCTTGTCCATAACGCAATAAACAAGATAGGCAATCATGCCGATGCACAACATGGCGGCGCCCAAGGCCACTGATGCCTGAACACCAGAGGAAAGCCCTAAAGAATCCTTTAAGGACGTCAAACCATTGATGATGCCGGCATTGATGTTGGCAAAGAAGTCCCCCACGGAATGTGTGTCCACGTAATCAATGTGTTTTCCCATGGCGAATGGCAAAGAGTAGGCCAGTGTACAGGCTGTTCCGATACGTGCCAAGGCAACTTGAAGTCCCATAGCCAATGCCAGTTCGTGACCTGTGAACCACTTCACGAGAATTTTTGTCACGGTGACACCTGCGATTTCACATCCGACACCGTAAATGGCGAATCCTGTGGCCGCCAACACAACTTGGGTTTGATATTCGCCGAAGAACGGGACATTGATAGTTCCTTCAAAGTTGTGTGAGACGGCATACCATTTGAGGATTGCGCCGAGGAACATCAAGATGGTTGACATGATGCCGGTGAAGCGTATGCCGAATTTGTCGAGAATAACTCCGCCAAAGAAGAGGAGGAGGAGAAATACGTTGAAATAACCATAGGCTCCGGAGAAGAAGCCATATTCGTCGGATGTCCATCCCAAACCGAAGCCTGTTCCTCCCTGGGCTTCGGTCAGTCCGCGGGCTTCTGTCAGCAATGGTTCCAACGGAGACATGACATCGGTGAAGAAATAGCCCAACATCATGGTGACGCTGACTAAAAGAAGTGCTGTCCAGCGGGCTTTTTTTGAATTGCTCAGTTTGTTTTGAAGAGTTTGTGTCATTGTTGTTATACTATAAATTATGTAATGGGTAAAGAATGAGTTGAACAATTTTGAGGGATAAGGAGTTGTAATCTTATACCCTGTCAAAATTGATCAACTTATTGTTTCGCCATTACTAAGTGGACTATTGGGGAGGGGAGGCTGTTGCGGAAAACGAGTGTGTCTTGCGCGTTTTGTGGGGAGTGCTCAATACCATTTGCTACAGTCGTTGGGGATAAATGGCTGAGCGCAGAAACGCTTCAATGGCAACTGATTTCAGTCTACCTCGCCGCCTGCTTTCTGATTGTTGTTTACTTTTTGAGATATTTATTGAGCCAGCGGAAGAAGGTGCGCTGCCAGAGGATGCCGTTTTGCGGCTTCAATACCCAATGGTTTTCATCAGGGAAAAGCAGCATTTGTGCGTCTATTCCTCTCATGCGTGCAGCCATGAAGGCGCTTTCGGCTTGTGTGTATTCGATTCTGAAATCTTTTTGGCCGTGGATGCACAAAATGGGGGTGTCCCATTTGTCTACATAAAGATGCGGAGAGGTGGCATAGGCTTTCTGCATTTCGCCGGCAGCTGTTTTTTCCCAAGGGGCTGATTTTAAATCCCAGTTGGGGAACCACAGTTCCTCGGTTTCAACATATTGCTGTTGCGTGTTGTAGATGCCGTCGTGTGCGATGAATGCCTTAAAACGCTTGTTATGGTTGCCGGCCAGCCAATAGACACTGAATCCGCCGAAGCTGGCGCCAACGGCTCCCAGTCGTTCTTTGTCTACGTATGTTTCTTTGCAGAGGTCGTCGATGGCCGAGAGATAGTCTTGCATACAAAGTCCCGTGTAATCACCAGAAATTTCTTCCAGCCATTCCATGCCAAAGCCGGGGAGGCCGCGGCGGTTGGGTGCAATGACGATGTAATCGTTTGCCGCCATGATTTGCATGTTCCATCTGAAGCTCCAGAACTGGCTTACGGGCGACTGTGGGCCGCCTTCGCAGAACAGCAAGGCTGGATATTTCTTTGATGCGTCGAATTTGGGAGGATAAATCACCCAGCAAAGTTCTTGCTTTCCATCGATGGTTTTCACCCAGCGTGCCTTGACATCGCCCCATTCCAAGTTGTCGTAGAAATTCTTGTTTTCAAAAGTTACCTGATGCGCAAATCCCTTGTCTTTTCTGATATTAATCAGATAGACTTCGTCAGCGCGTTGCATGCTTTGGCGCTTTGCCAACAGGAGCTTGCTCGAAATGACTTGAACCAATGAATAATCGCAGGTGTCGTTGGTCAGTTGCTTGACATGCCCCTTAAGATCCGTGCGATATAATTGGGTTTGGCCATGCCATACGCCGCTGAAGAAAATGTGGTTGTTGTCGGCGTCCCATCCGAATTCGTTGACGCCACTTTCAAATACTTCCGTTACATATGACTTTGTTCCTGTCTTGAAGTCATAGACACAGAGGCGTGTGCGGTCGCTTTCGTATCCATCGCGTTCCATGCTTGTCCAGGCAATGTAGCGTCCGTTGGGCGAGAACTGAGGATTTTGGTCGTATCCTACATTGCAGTCTGTCTCTGTCGTGTTGACGCTTTGGTCTTGTAATGTCTTGGTGTAAATGACAGAAGGCGCTGCATAATTGCTTGGCTTACAAAGATTTTTTGTTGTTTTTTTAGATAAATCGTAAAGGAAGATGTCGCTGTCTGTGCTTGTTGCGTATTCCTTTCCAACCTTCTTTCGGCAAGTGTATGCAATGCTTTTTGAATCTGGGCTCCAGGCCAGTTGTTCAACACCGCCAAATGGGAGCATTGGGCATTCAAAGGGTTCTCCCTCCAGCATGTCGGTTCCTTCAGAAATGTTAGAGTCGCCATCAAAATCGGCGATGAATGGGTGGGGGGAGGAGGTGTTGTATTGATCCCAATGCTTGTACATCAAATCGTTGATGACCATGCCTGTTGCCAATGGTAGGTCATTTTCTTTTTTTTCGATGACAGTATTGTTGTCGACGCTGTGGATTAAGATGACTTTCTTCTCATCGGGCGAGAATAAGAATCCTTCAACATCTTTTTGCGCATGGGAAATCTGGCGTGCATTTTTTCCGTCGATACCGACTGACCATACTTGTGATGATCCGTTGCGTGAAGACAAGAAGGCTATTTCTTTTCCGTTCTTGATGAATACCGGCGAATTGCCTCCATTAAAGATTGCATGGGTTTTGTCGGTTTGAAGGTCTTTTACGTAAATAACGCTGTTGCCTTTATTCGACTTGATGTCGTAGTAAGTAACGGCATACGTTATCACTTTACCGTCAGTCGTAGAAGAGACATTTCCGATACGCCCCATGCTCCATAAGGATTCAGGGGTCAGTCGTCCAGAGGAGAAGTCTGCACGGGGCTTTTCAACCACAACCGAAGCAGCATTGCTGTCTTGTGCATGGATTTGCATGGTGCCCGTCATAAGCGCGGCAGACATAAGCATGGTTTTAAAGTTCATTGTATGGTTAAGTTATCAATTGTTTTGTTGGGGAGGATGGTTCCGTGGATGGCGGGAGATGAATTCTTTTTTGTATGTGCGTATGGGATTCAACCTTAGCGCCTTCTTGAAAAAATGACTTCCGCAATTTTGAGGAGCATGTAAATGAAGCTTTACGAACTATCAAAATTGCGGAACTTACTTCTTTGGGTATTACTTAATGCTTGTTGGCGGCGTTGTTGCGCTCGGCATTCATTTGTTCCGCCAGTTTCTGCATGTTTTCAAATCTTGCAGCCAATCCCTTTGCTTTTTTGTTAGGATTGTTTTTGTTGGCCTGATAATTAGCTTCCAGTTTTTCCAGCAGTTTGGCATCGTCGGTGCGTTTGCGCAGGTACCACATGGTCAAGGAACTAGCCAAAAGAGAAATGAAGTAATAATAGTTCAGACCAGCTGAATAACGGTTGAACATGAAGAAGAACATGACGGGCATGAGATACATCATCCATTGCATCATCTTCATCTGTTGCGCTTGTTCTCCCGACATCGACTCGCGCTGCTGGCGAATGGTCATGAAACTGTAAATGAAGTTGGTTGCACAGAAAAGGAGGCAGAACAAGCTGAGGTGATCACCGATACCCCATACGTTTGTCCCGAAGTCCCATACGCTGTCGTAGGTTGACAAATCATCAGCCCAGAGGAAACCTTGCTGGCGAAGCTCAATGGCATTTGGCACAAAGTTGAACATCGCAATCCAAATAGGCATCTGAATCAATGCCGGTAAACATCCACCCATCGGACTGACGCCATACTGGGAATACAATGCCATGGTTTCCTGCTGCTTCTTCATGGCATCGTTCTTGTTGGGATATTTTTTGCTAATCTCATCAATCTTCGGACGAAGCACACGCATCTTCGCGCTGCTCAAGAAGCTCTTCTTGGTCGGGACGTACACGATGACTCTGAGCAAGATGGTGATGAGGAGCAACACAATGCCCATTGGCAGGCCGAGACTGGTCAGGAAGTCAAACACATAGATGGTGAAGAAGCGGTTGATCCATTTAAAAAGGGGCCATCCGAGATAAACTAGGTCTTCAAGGTCATAGTCCTTTTCTCCCAGTTTGTTCTTGTCCATCGACTTCAGCAGGTTGAAACTGTTTGGTCCGAAATAGAATTGCAAGGTCGTTGCCTGTGCATTGTCTGAAGCAATGGGCAAATTCATGGTGGCGTGATAATCCTTTAAGAATCCTGGTTCGTCTTTAAGTTCAACGCTCTCCATGTTTACATTTGTAAACTCGCTCTTTGGTGCAATCAAGACACTACTGAAATATTGATTTTTGAATGCCACCCAATCGACAGCGCTTTCCGCCGTTTCTCTTTCCGTTCCATGTTCGCTGATTTTCTTTGTATCATCGTTATGGAGCTTGTACGTGATGGTTGAATATTGATTTTCAAAATATTCGCCCTTCTCATATTGCTGAATCTTCTGCTTCCAGTCAAGAACAATGGCGTTTGAAGCGTTTACGGCCAGATGCTTTTTGATGCCAGACGTGATGATTTCAACATTCATCATGTAGTTGTCGCCTGGCAACAGATTGTATCTGATTGCAAAAAAGCTACTGTCGCGGCCAACCATTTGCATAGTTACGCTTGTGGAATCTTTTATGTCAACAGGCGTAAATACATAATCCTTTGTGTTTAAAACGCCTTCCTGCAAAGGCAGAGCGATGTCAAGATGCGCATAATTCTTGTCGTAGAGTTGCAACGGAATATCGCGATTCTCGTGGAAATCATTGTAGCTGCGGTAATTGTTGAGTTTGACACCGTAAATCATTCCGCCGACGCGGTTAATGCTAACAGTGATGTTTTTATTCTTGAGGGTGACGTACTGCGGCTCATTGCCGATGATGCTGTCTCTTTCAACAGCATGAGCGGCAAAAATTTTTGTAGAGTCGATGGTGGTCTCCTCCTTTTGCTTCTGTGCCGCCGTAGCAGTTTGTGTGTTTTCCTTAGCAACGCTTTGCGTTGTGTTTGCCAGAGTTTCTTGGGGGCGCTGACTGCTGTTGTAGTACCCGTATCCAAACATCACGGCAACAATTAGAAGTAATCCGATAATAGTGTTTTTGTCCATTATTATTCAGTGAGTAATTTATTGGTTAATTTGTTCGTTCCTAAAGTGTTATTTTAGTCGATATATAAGTAGGTGGTCAAAATATTTTTATAAAATATATGCCAAGAGCATTATTTCTGACCACCTACTTGGTAATGTATGTTTTTTTTGTTTGTGTTATCTTGAAGGAGGTGTTATGCTTTTCCCGTTTCCAATGTTGAAATGGCCGTCTTGACAAAATCAACAAAAAGCGGATGCGGATTCAACACGGTGCTGGAGTATTCTGGATGGAATTGCGTTCCGATATACCATTTGAGCGCGGGTATTTCAACGATTTCAACCAGGTTACATTCGGAATTGACACCGACACATATCATGCCGTTTTTCTCATATTCCTCGCGGTATTCATTGTTGAATTCATAGCGATGGCGATGGCGTTCACGGATAATTTCTTTACCATAAATCTCGCGCACCTTGCTGCCTTTTTTGAGCTGGCATTCGTAGCCGCCCAAGCGCATGGTGCCTCCCATATTGGTGAGATTCTTTTGGTCTTCCATGATGTCTATGACGTTGTGTTGCGTCTTGGTGTCCATCTCAACGCTGTTTGCATCGGCATAGCCCAAGACGTTGCGTGCAAATTCAATGACCATCATCTGCATGCCCAGACAAATGCCGAAAGTGGGTTTGTCTTTTTCACGACAATATTTTGCAGCGATTAACTTCCCCTCAGTGCCGCGTTGGCCGAATCCTGGACAAATGATAATGCCCGACATGCGGTCCAGTTGCTCTGCCACATTTTCTTCAGTCAGTTTTTCGCTATTGATGAAATGCGTCTTGACTTTATAGTCGTTATATGTACCAGCTTGCGAGAGGGATTCAAGGATACTTTTGTAGGCATCCTGCAAGTCGTATTTTCCCACAAGACCAATATTTACGGTTTTTGTTGCTTTATGTCTGCGTTCCAAAAAAGCACGCCAAGGTCCCAATTCCGGGGTGTCGCCAACAGGCATGTTCAACTTTCGCAGAATGGTGGCGTCAAGCCCCTGCTCTTGCATGCGCAGTGGCACTTCATAAATGGTCGGTTGGTCAATGCTTTGAACCACCGCCTCTGGAGAGACGTTGCAGAAGTTGGCAACCTTTCTTCTCAGTCCTGCATCCAATTCGTGCTCTGTTCGTAATACCAAGATGTCTGGCTGGATGCCCAAGCTCTGCAGCTCCTTCACGGAATGCTGTGTCGGCTTCGTTTTTAGTTCGCCAGCCGCAGCGAGATAGGGCACGTATGTTAAATGGATGCAAACGGCGTTGTTTCCCAATTCCCATTTCATTTGTCGGATTGTCTCCAAAAAAGGCAAACCTTCAATGTCGCCGACGGTACCACCAATTTCAGTGATGACAAAGTCGTAATGATGCTTTTTCCCGAGGAAGAGCATGTCGCGCTTGATTTCGTCAGTGATGTGAGGAATCACTTGTATAGTTTTTCCCAGGTAGTCTCCTTTGCGCTCTTTCTCAATCACGCTTTGATAGATTCGACCCGTTGTGACATTGTTGTTGCGTGTCGTGTGAATACCCGTGAAGCGTTCATAGTGTCCTAAGTCCAAGTCTGTTTCCTGGCCGTCGTCTGTTACGTAGCATTCCCCATGTTCATAGGGGTTCAGGGTTCCTGGGTCTATATTGATGTAAGGGTCAAACTTTTGGATTGTGATGTTATATCCTCTGGCTTGCAGCAACTTGCCAATTGAAGACGAGATGATTCCCTTTCCAAGCGATGACGCAACACCGCCAGTAACAAAAATGTACTTAGTTTCTGACATGACACATATATTTAATAGTTAATCGTTTGTCATTGACACACATACAGCATTTTGGAATGGACCATTTTACAAGCACGATGCAATCTCTTTACAGGAGAAAAGCGGTTACATAAGCACGGAACGTGTAAATCTCAGCCATATTTCTTTTTTAGGCCATTCGCAAAACAGCTAAGGCATCGTAATAAAAAAGAGCCTTGACATCCTTAACTATTCACGTGATGAGAGCATATATCTGCCCCACACCAACACTTTGTTTGACGCGACTGTATGTACTTTTCTATCAAGTCAGCCTTGACAGATCATTCTATCAGTCGGCAAAGTTACGATTTTTTTGAATGATAGTGTTGATACTGCGTTTTTTTTAATGAGATGTCTCTGAAAAATATGACATTGACCTATAATTTAGTGTTTTACACAAAAAAATGTGGTAAGAATGGCCTGTTATGTCAGAAAAAGAAGTAACTTTGCAGCGCTGTTACGAGATAGCAGCACTATGTTTAATATCTAAAACAACAAAAAACAGAATGGCAACAAGAATCAGATTGCAGCGTCATGGCCGTAAGGGCTATGCTTTTTACAGCATTGTTATTGCTGACGTTAGAGCACCACGTGATGGTAAGTACACTGAAAAGATTGGTACCTACAATCCTAATACCAATCCTGCCACAATCGATTTGAATTTTGAACGCGCTCTCCACTGGGTAGAGTGTGGTGCACAGCCAACAGACACCGTTCGCAACATTCTTTCATCAGAAGGCGTTATGCTCATGAAGCACCTCAATGGTGGTGTTCGTAAGGGCGCATTCGATGAAGCTGCTGCACAGGCAAAGTTTGAGGCATGGAAGCAGGAAAAAGACTCTAAGACCGCTGCTGCTGCAAGCAAGAACGCCGAGTCAAAGAAGGCTGACGCCGCTGCTCGCCTTGAGGCTGAGAAGAAAGTAAACGAAAAGATTGCTGAAAAGGTGGCTGAAAAGAAAGCTGCTGCCGCACAGGCTCAGGCTGAAGCTGCTGCAAAAGAAAGCGAAGAGCAGGCTGAAGGCGAAGAAGCTCCAGCTGAAGCTTAATTTTCTTTGGTTATTAAAAACAGAGAGAGGACGTACTCGTGTGGTATGCCCTCTCTTTTTTTGTCTATGTATCGTTCTTTGGGAGTGGTTAACGTCAGTAATTTTCGAGAAATCCGCGGATTTTCAGTCAACCTTATCAAAGAAATGTTGGGGAATTTTGTCAATCCAAATATTTAATATATCTTTGCACCGCAATTTTGCAATAACAACATATTAATTCATTCACTATTATGATGAATCAGTACGAAACCGTCTTCATAATGACTCCCGTTTTGTCTGACCAACAGATGAAGGAGGCGGTTGAAAAGTTCAAGGGTATTCTTACCGCACAAGGCGCTGAGATTATCAATGACGAATGCTGGGGCCTCAAAAAGATGGCTTATCCAATTCAGAAAAAATCAACTGGTTTCTACGAATTGGTAGAGTTCAAGGCTGAACCTCAAGTAATCGAGAAGTTGGAAGTAGCTTTCCGTCGTGACGAACGCGTTCTTCGCTATCTCACGGTTAAACTCGAAAAGTACGCTGCACAGTATGCAGAAAAACGTCGTAACATCAAATCAAAAAAGGAGGATTAAGCAATGGCACAAGCACAGTCTGAAATTCGTTATTTAACGCCGCCTACTGTTGACGTTAAGAAAAAGAAGTATTGCCGTTTCAAAAAGAGCGGTATCAAGTATATTGACTACAAGGATCCTGAATTCCTCAAGAAGTTCCTCAATGAGCAGGGTAAAATTTTGCCTCGTCGCATCACGGGTACTTCTTTGAAGTATCAGCGTCGCGTGGCACAGGCCGTTAAGCGTGCTCGCCACTTGGCTCTTCTCCCCTTCGTAACCGATTTGATGAAATAAAAACTGGAGGTAATAAGATATGGAACTCATTTTGAAAGAAAATGTACACGGCTTGGGCTATAAGGACGATGTCGTGAAAGTGAAAGACGGCTACGGTCGCAACTTCCTTATTCCTACAGGCAAAGCCGTCATCGCATCTGCTTCTGCAAAGAAATGCTTGGCAGAAGAGTTGAAGCAACGTGCTCACAAGTTGGAAAAAATTAAGAATGATGCTCTTGAATTGGCTGAAAAGTTGAAGGCTATCGAACCAATCAAAATTGCAGCCAAAGTTAGCGCCACTGGTTCTATTTATGGTTCTGTCAACGGTTTGCAGATTTCTGAAGAACTCGCTAAGCGTGGTTTCGAAATCGATCGCAAGACAATCGTCTTGAAGGACGTTAAGGAAGTTGGTGCTTATCATGCAGTTGTTAAACTTCACAAGGAAGTTTCTGTTGAAATTCCATTTGAGGTTGTTGCTGAAGAAGCATAATTGTATGGCAGGTCTTTCTGCCGTTTGAAAATACAAAAAACATAAAGTCTGTTGTTTCACTCTATGGGTGGTTCAGCAGACTTTCTTTTTTGTCAGAGAGAAGACGGCTATGCCTGATGGTTGAGAACTGAAAAATGGCAAGTGCGTTATTTTCGTAAAAGTAATTCTACAGCATTTATTTGTATGCGATATTTTATCTATTTTTCTTACGACGGCACCAACTATCATGGTTGGCAGATTCAACCTAACGCTGTCAGTGTTCAGAAAAAAATGAATTGGGCACTCAGCACCATCCTTCGTTCTGAAATCGAAACAATCGGAGCGGGAAGGACCGATACTGGTGTGCATGCTTCCACCATGGTAGCTCATTTTGATTTTCTGGAAATCGAGAACTTGCAGAACCTGTCCGCAAAGCTTTGCCGCATTCTTCCTCCCGATATCAGTGTGAAAGAAATCAGAAAGGTATCTGAAACGGCGAATGCTCGTTTTGATGCTATTTCACGAACGTATCACTATCATGTCTACACACAGAAGAATCCATTTCTTCGCCATTACGCTGTGCAGTTGCATTTCATCCCTGATTTCAAACTCATGAACGAGGCAGCGGCCATGCTGCTGACGGTTGATGATTTTACGAGTTTCAGCAAACTCGGCACAGACGTGAAAACAAATATTTGCCATGTCACTCGCGCTCACTGGGTGCAGGTTGACGACAATCTCTGGCGCTTTGAAATAACGGCAAACCGCTTTCTGCGTAATATGGTTCGTGCCGTTGTAGGCACCCTTCTGGATGTTGGCCGACATAAAATCACGCTCAGCGAATTCCAAGAAATCATCCGTCGGAAAGACCGTTGTGCAGCAGGGGAGTCTGTCCCTGGCAAAGCTCTTTCGCTTGTAAATGTGGTTTACCCAGACAGCATTTTTATTTGATGTTTGATGCATTTGCAAGAATAGATAAGCAGATTCCTCTGCTTGTAAATGTTTCATCGACACTATATCTGCATTGTATTTGTACTATATAGGAATGCTCTCTGAATTCTTTTTCGTTTGGCAACACGATTAATCAAATATTTTATGTAAGTTTGCATAGCAAGACATAATGATTATTTCAAATAGCAATACAGAAATAGGTATTCAAATTAAACTATAATTCCGATCACCTACTTGTGTCTTACAAGTCTTTGCAACTTAATTATCTAATATCATAAAATCTACATTATGCTAAACGAACAAGATTTATTGCAACTGCAACGTAAAGGCATTTCTGTTGAAAAATTCAATCAGCAGATGAACTGTTTCGTTACAGGATTTCCCTTCCTTGAACTCTATTCTGCAGCAAGTACGGAAAGAGGAATCAAGGTCGTCACTCCAGAAGATAGGGAAAAATATGTTGCCGCATGGGATTGCTATGTCAACGAAGGCCATACCGTTGTGAAATTCGTTCCAGCCTCCGGTGCCGCAAGCAGAATGTTTAAAGATCTCTTCGCTTTTCTGAATGCAGCGTATGGTGAACCAACGAGCGATTTTGAAAAATTCTTCTTTGACCACCTTTCCCAAATGGCTTTTTATTCGGATTTAAACGAAGTCTGCAAAAAGAATTATGGGGAAGAAATCCCAGCGTTGCTCTCTGAGAAAAAATATAAGGAAATTGTTTCCGCCCTGCTTGGCGAAAAGGGGTTGAACTACGGACACATGCCAAAGGGCGCACTGAAATTCCACACTTACGGGAATGATCAGCGCACGCCTTTTGAAGAACACCTTGTTGAGGGGGCGCTTTATGCCAAAGGCAAAGAGGGGGATGTCAATGTTCATTTCACGGTATCTCCCGAGCATCGCGCTCTTTTTGATGCGCTTGTGAAAGAAAAAAGTGCAGATATAGAGAAGCGCTATGGCGTCAAGCTGCATATTTCATTTTCTGAACAAAAACAGAGTACAGATACACCGGCAGCCAATGAAGACAATACGCCTTTCAGAAATGCAGACGGTTCTATTCTCTTCCGACCGGGTGGACATGGTGCGCTTATTGAGAATCTTAACGATATTGATGCCGATGTTGTGTTCATTAAGAATATTGACAATGTTGTGCCTGATCATTTGAAAGGTGACACGGTGGCCAATAAAAAACTTTTGGCCGGCATCCTCGTCAGTGTTCAGAACACGATTAAGAGCTATTTGAAGAAGTTGGATAGCGGCCAGTATGTGATGGAAGATTTGCGCGAGATGCTTCAGTTTATACAGAAAACGCTCTGTTGCAAAAATCCAGAAACAAAATTGCTGGAGGATACCGAGCTTGCTGTTTATATCCGCAAAAAACTCAATCGTCCCATCCGTGTTTGCGGTATGGTGAAAAACATCGGTGAAGCCGGTGGCGGTCCGTTCCTGGCTTATAATTCAGACGGGACCTATTCTCCGCAGATTCTTGAAAGCTCACAGATTGATGTGAAGAATCCTGAAAAGAAAGCCATGTTTGAGCAGGGCACACATTTCAATCCAGTTGACTTGGTGTGTGCTATAAAGAATTATAAGGGAGAGCACTTGAATCTTCTTTCCTACGTTGATCCGAAAGGATTCATTTCAGAGAAGAGCAAGGATGGCAAAAAACTTAAGGCGTTGGAACTTCCAGGACTTTGGAATGGCTCCATGAGCGATTGGAATACCATATTTGTGGAAGTGCCACTTTCTACCTTCAACCCAGTTAAAACAGTAAACGACCTCGTACGTCCACAACATCAGGAACATAAAGAAGGATGATTTCTCCATGGCAGGAAAATGCTGTGAGCAGAAACTTTATAGCGATACATTGGCTGACTGATTTAAGCGTGTATATCATGAGTTGGTCAGTGTAGAAAGAAAAAAGAGAACTGTTGCCAATTAATCAAGTTTTGCAACAGTTCTCTTTTTTCCTTTTTATTCTACAGAATCTCTGAAAATTCGTTAGACTCATTTTTTCTTATACACACAATAAAACCTGCCGCAATTACTTATGTTCCTTTCACATCTTGGTCAAAATTGCGCGATGCAAGAATTGGGATTCCCAGCTTTTCAGCAAATGCCGTCCCAGATTCGAATGTGTCTCGCCCCAGACGCAGTCGTATCTTCTCCCAGATGCGGTCGTGTCTCCTCCCAGATGCAGTCGCATCTCGCCCCGTGTTCGACAACAAGTATGGGGGTTGAAACGAAGTTGCTATTGCTGGTTTTTGTTCACAGCTTTTAAAAACGATTTGGGTAATGGCGTTTCAAAAGAAAGCGGTTCGTTAGTAATGGGGTGATAGAAATTTAATCTAAAGGCGTGTAAGGCTAAGCGACCGATGGGATTGTCACCGTTACCATATTTTATGTCACCGCAAACAGGGCAGCCCATGTCTTGCATGTGTACTCTGATTTGATTTTTACGTCCAGTCTCCAGTTTCAGTTCAACGATGGAATGTTTGCCGTCGCTTTTAATCTGTTTGTAATGTGTGATGGCCCATTTGGCACCTCCGGGGTCTTGGTCATAGGAAATGGTGAAATAGGCTTTGTTGTCTTTCAGCCAATTGGCAATGGTGCCTTGTTTGTTTGGAAGTTGTCCGGAAACCAAGGCAATGTATCGTCTGTCGGTGACGATGTCGCGCCAATTGTGTTCCAGAATCTGTTCCGCTTGTATGGTTTTAGCGTAAACAAGAAGTCCAGAAGTGTCTCTGTCCAATCTGTGTACCACATGGGCAGTGCATTTCTGCTTGCTTCGTCTGAAGTATTCATCCAAGACAGATTTCACGCTGAAAGCGTGGTGGTTGGCAGCCATGGAGAGTATGCCAACATTCTTTTCTATGACAATTAGGAAGGGGTCTTCATAGACAATTTTGACGAATTTGTTGTTAAGTTGTTCTGCGGGTTTGTGGCGGCAGATTTCAACAGTGGTGTTGGGGAGGAGAGGAGTGTCGTGCCGTGTGGAGATCTTTCCATTGACTTTAACTCCGCCACCTTTCAGTATGGCTTTTGCCTTGTTTCGGCTGATGCCATTGTGTTCGTCGGTCAAGAAGGATAGGAGGGTTGTTTCTGTCTTTACGACATATGTGATGGGACGTTGTATGTGATGGTTTGCCATAAGGGTTGTTTATCGAAAATTATTTGATATGGATAATCGTGTCTAAGTGGACACGATTAATGTGTGTGCAAAGTTAACTCCAAAAAATGAAGTGCGTGCTATTTTGTAACAATAAAAAGCGGAAAGATTTATGCGAAAAGTATCTCGCAATGAAGCATTGCACTGGGTTTTGAATTATGGCATGCGACTGGGTGTGTGATTTCAATTCTAAGTGGTATGACTAAAATCTGAAGACCCGTATGCCAATAAAGGATTTGTGCTTGCTTAGATAATCGTGTAGGGACGTTGAATCTTCCACAACTTTTTTGTAAATCATGGAAGCGTTGAGCAGGTGTAGTTTGCTGTCTTTCCCCCAAACGGCAAAGCCGAGATGAGCATAGTCAAGCCCCTGTTTGCTCGTGACAATGGCGATAATATCCCCGTCTTGGATTTCCGGAAGCTGTGTCTTTGATAATGATGTGAAACGCTTTGGTATATAGGCTCCGTCTCTTCCACATGAGGAGCGTTCCATAGCTGCAATGCTGTCAATTTCTTGAGGATGGGCAACGAGGTAAGGATATTTTTCCGAGTGTTTGCTCATGAAATGAATATTGATATAGAGTGGAACGGTGAATTTGTCTGCCACCTTCACCTCTGAAACAATGCCTCTTTGCGTGTTACTGCGTTTCCACCATGAGAAGTAATGAAGGCGTGAGAGATAGCCGTTGATGTGGCCATCTCTATATCTGATATTTTCAAGATTACGACAGAAATCTGAAAATTTGTCACCTCCCTGCCTTTTTGTCATTATCAATGCGCCAACAGTTTCTACCAATGTGGCGCAGTCGAGTTGGCGTAGATTGACCACGAGTTTTTCTGGATCATTGCCTTCGAGCGTGCCTGCCACATATGGGCGGTTGACGAAATGGCGTGCAAGCGTAAGGACGTCAGGACTCTTGAGGTCTTTTTTCAGGATTTCCACCACTTCTGCCGAGTCTCTTGGCGTATAGAGCGTTTGCTCCATAAAAGCGTTATTCGTGTCGGTCGAATCATCCTGCCAGATAACTGCAGAAGGAGCATCGTGAACGTTTTTTGTGCTGTTGTTGCAGGCCGACGAGAACATGGCGGGTAAGAGCAAAAATACGAATGATAGGATAGGGGTTTTCATTTATTTTTTGATTTTTGAAAAGACAGGAGGCAAAGTTAAGTAATGGTAAGTAGGTGTTCTAAATTATTTTATAGTATTCATGCAGGGGAAAACCTGTCTGATATTGCCTTGCCGTATTCTTTTGCCCCTACAGCTGCCTTTCATCAGTCACGTAGCCCGCTACGCTCCTTCTTCAAACAACTGTAGGAACAAAATAATACGACAATTCAATATAAACTAATTTTGAACACCTACTTAAAAAAACAATTTGACCAAGTTAACATTGACCAGATGTTCTAAAAAATGCCGTGATGACTTACATTCTTCTGATGGAATGCAACTCACCACGGCATAATATTTAGATTACTTCCTTGATTATTTATTTAATCATGTCAATGCTACGCTTGATGAACTTGTCAAGCGCAGCGCCCTTGAGTTGTCCGTTTTGGAGAAGGGCGATGTCGAGCAACTGTGAGATGGTTCTGTTTCCCTTGGCATAGGCTGAGAAAATTTCCTTTTCTTTTTGTTTTTGCTCGCTGATGCTATCGTTGCACTGCTTGAGCATTTCCCGGTCGTCAGCACTGATTTCTTCTTCCTTCTTGTCTTTGAAAGCAGACTCAAGTGCTGTGTGGCGTGCTTCAAGTCCTTTCAGTTCGGCTTCAACAGGCGCAAGCGTGTTATTGAGCTGAGCGTTAGCATCCGCCAAAATGGCTTTGACAACAGGGTGGTCGGCATTGACAATGAAATTATACATGTCAGGCATTTCACCATAGAAAGTCATGCCCGGTTGTATGCGGCTCATTTCCTTCATACGTCGCATGTATTCGCTCTGCGTGATAATCACAGGCAATGCGCTCTCTCCCATGCTCTGAACTTCCACTTGAAACTCGGTCTTTTCAGTGTGTGGCATTTCTGCCTTAAACACCATTGCAAGACGTTCGGTTTCCTGCGGTGTCAACGCGTTTTCCGCATTGTTCTCCTTGGCAATCAGACGGTCAATGACGTCGGTGTCAACACGCGTAAAGCGTGATTTTTCAAACTTTTGTTCCAGCAGTCCGACAAGTGGTGCATCAAGTTGCCCATCAAGGAGCAAAACGCTATAACCTTTTGCTTTTGCAGCTTCGATGTAGCTGAATTGTTCCTCTGTGTTGTTGGCATAGAGGTAGATGAGGTTTCCCTCTTTGTCGGTTTGGTTCTCCTTAATGAGTTCGCGGTATTCTTCGTAGGTGAAGTATTTTCCTTCAACATCCTTCAGGAGGGAGAATTTGCTGGCTTTGTCGTAGAAATCAGGTTCAGAGAGCATGCCATAGTGAATGAAGAGCTTTAGATTGTCCCATTTCTCTTCATATTCCTTTCTGTCGTTTTTGAAAATAGACAGCAGACGGTCGCACACTTTCTTTGTGATATACGTTGAAATCTTCTTCACGTTTGAATCACTCTGCAGGTAGCTACGGCTCACGTTGAGCGGAATATCGGGAGAGTCGATAACGCCGTGAAGCAATGTAAGAAATTCCGGTACGATATTTTCAACTTCGTCTGTAACAAAAACCTGGTTGCAATAAAGCTGGATTTTGTTTCGGTGAATTTCTATGTTGTTTTTGATTTTCGGGAAGTAGAGAATACCCGTGAGATGGAATGGGAAATCGACATTGAGGTGAATCCAGAACAAAGGATCGTCGCCCATTGGATACAGTTTGCGATAGAAACTCTTGTAGTCTTCATCTTTGAGCGTTGAAGGCGTCTGCATCCATAGCGGATTAGTGTCATTTACAATATTGTCTTCTTCCGTTTCAACCTGCTTGCCGTCTTTCCATTCCGTTTTCTTACCGAAGGCAACGGGGACAGGAAGGAAGCGGCAATACTTCTGGAGCAGTTCGTTGATCTTGCTGTTTTCGAGAAATTCCTTGCAATCTTCAGACACGTGGAGCACGATGTCTGTTCCTCGTTCCGCCTTGTCACATTCATCAATTTCAAAAGCAGGACTTCCATCGCAAGACCATTTTACAGCCTTGGCATCTTCGCGATAACTCTTTGTGATGATTTCAACCTTATCTGCCACCATGAACGAAGAATAGAAGCCTAAGCCGAAATGGCCGATGATGGCATTAGCGTCGTTCTTGTATTTTTCAAGGAAGTCGTTGGCCCCGGAAAATGCGATTTGGTTGATGTATTTATCAATTTCCTCTGCGGTCATACCGATACCGCGGTCGCTAATGGTTATCGTTTTGGCATCTTTATTGACAGCGATACGAATGGTCAGATCACCCATTTCTCCCTTGAAATCACCTTTTGAAGAATAGGTTTTTAGTTTCTGCGTAGCATCAACAGCATTTGACACGATTTCACGAAGAAAGATTTCGTGGTCACTATAGAGGAACTTCTTGATAACCGGGAAAATGTTTTCAGTGGTTATATCAATATTACCTTTTTGCATGATATGAATTGTTTTAAATGTTTTGATTTCTAATCAGCAAATAGCGTGCCAAAGCAATTTGAGATTTGGTGGGTATTAAGAATCTCCCCAAAGCATGCTTGGAACAACTTAAAAAAATAAACGGCCATCATGTAAATTTGCATTACAATGATGGCCGTTTAAAATGATTGTCGACTACTTTTTGGGCTTAGAGCCAGCAGGTTGCTTATCTTTTAAGTGTCAACTGAAATATGAGCGGAATTTCTTAAAGATGCGGTCCTTGATGGAAGGAGCAGGTTTTACGTTCTCGCTGTCTTTCAGTTTTTCAATCAGTTCTTTTTCTTTCGTATTGAGGCTTTCTGGAATGTAGACGCTGATGTTAACAACGATGTCTCCGACACCATATCCGTAACCCTTCACAGCGGGCAAGCCCTTGCCTCTCAGTCGCAGAGCTGTTCCTGGTTGTGTGCCTGGAGCAATTTTTATACGTGCTCTTCCGTCGATTGTCGGGATTTCAACGGAGTCCCCCAACGTTGCCTGCGGAATGGTGAGTAGGAGGTTGTATATGAGGTCGTTTTCATCACGGATAAAGTCGGGATGCGGTTCCTCTTCAATAAGCACCTGAATGTCTCCCGGAATACCGTTGAGCTTGCCTGCATGTCCCTTTCCAGGCACATTGACCACCATGCCTTCAGCCACACCTGCTGGTATGTTGACTTCGACGATTTCATCGCCTTTGACAACACCTTCTCCATTACACTTCTTGCATTTGTGCGTAATAGTGGTGCCAATACCGCCACACGTTGGGCAGACTTCCTGCGTTTGCATCATGCCGAGGAAGCTGCGCTGGCTTCGCACGACATATCCGCTACCGTGACACGTTGGACATGTTTCTGGAGCGTGACTTTCTTCGCATCCGTTACCGTGGCATGCGTCGCAAACCACGTCTTTGCGGACTTTGAATTTCTTTGTTACACCAGTGGCAATCTCCTGCAGATTGAGTTTTACTTTCATGCGTAAATCTCCGCCATGGAACTGCGGACGTGCAGAACCGCCGCTTCGCCGACGTCCACCACTGAAACCGCCGAATCCCATGTCGCTGAAAATATCGCCAAAATGCGAGAAGATGTCGTTGATGTCCATACCGGCACCGCCAAATCCGCCAAAACCATTTGCGCCATCAACGCCAGCTGCACCAAACTGATCGTAGCGTGCACGCTTGTCGGGGTCGCGTAATACATCGTAGGCTTCCGCTGCCTGCTTGAATTTCTCTTCTGCTTCCTTGTCACCAGGGTTGCGGTCGGGGTGGTATTTGATGGCCACCTTTTTGTAGGCGCGTTTGATTTCGTCTGCAGAGGCATTTTTCTCAACGCCTAATATTTTATAATAGTCTTTTTCTTCAGCCATAATAATTCGCTTTTAGAATATTTGTGGAGGTGTTAAGTAGGTGTTCAAATTTATTTTATAGGGGGAAATTAATTCAATATAAACTAGTTTTGAAAACCTACTTATAAGGATGAACTCAATTGTTTTGGGAAAAGTTCACCCCTTCACACAACCATTTTAGAAAACAGGCATTGCCTGCTTCCTGATTATTGTCCGACTGCAACTTTCGCATGACGGATAACCTTGCCGTTGAGCGTGTATCCAGTTTGAACACAGTCGATAATCTGGTTTTTCTTGCTTTCGTCCTCAACGGGTACAAGCGCAATGGCCTCGTGGAAATCGGTGTCAAAGGCTGACCCATCGGTTTCAATTTTGGAAAGGCCTTGCGTTGAGAGCGTCTTGGTCAGTTTGTCGATGATGAGCTCAACGCCCTCTTTCAGGGTGGCGACATCGTCAGACTTGTCCATGTTCGTCTGCGCCCTTTCCAGATCGTCGAGAACGGGGAGTAGACTTTCGAGCACTTTCTGTCCGCCGTTGAGTATCAGTTCGGATTTTTCTTTGATGGTTCTTTTTCTGTAGTTGTCAAACTCAGCCATCTGGCGCAAGAGCTGATCCTTCAAAGAAGCGATTTGCGCTTCTGCTTCAGTCAGTTTTTCAGCGTCGGTTTTTTCCTCAGGTGCATCGCTTGCTTCTTCGTTGATGTTGAGATGCTCATTCTCCTCTCCATTGGAAGCAGTGTTTGTTTCGTTATTGTCAATCTGCGAATCAGTCTGATCAGCAGTATCGTTGTTCTTGATGATTTCTTCTTGGTTCTTTGTGTCAGTCATAATGTTTGTTATTTGTTTTATGACATATATGCAAGATTTATGCCAGTACAAATTTCGCATCGTACATTCGCCCGTCAAACCCAAAATCAAGGCCCATGATACAGGGTACGCCTGTGTAAAACAACCTATTGGATTTGTCGGGGGAATGATTTCTTCTGCAGGTCGACTTGACGCTTGCAGGAGACTTCTTGGCGCCTTACGTCGAAACCTCTCCAATGAAAGTTGTCAAATCATTTTGCCGCAATCACTCGCCATAGAGATGGCTTCTCAGTTCCTTGACTCTGTCGTCGTGGATATAGTCTTCGTAGCTCATCAGTTTGTCAATAGTGCCATTAGGCGTCAGTTCAATGATGCGGTTGGCAACAGTGTTGATAAACTCATGGTCGTGGCTGGAGAAGAGGATGTTTCCCTTGTAGAGCTTCAAATTATTGTTGAATGCCTGGATGCTTTCCATATCCAAGTGGTTGGTCGGCGTGTCAAGAATTAGGCAATTAGCATTGCGGAGCTGCATTCTTGCAATCATACAGCGCATCTTTTCTCCTCCCGACAAGACGTTCACCTTTTTGAGAATGTCTTCATCCTTGAAAAGCATACGTCCCAAGAAAGCCTTGAAATACACCTCGTTGCCTTCGCCGTATTGGCTGAGCCAGTCGAGCATGTTATAATCGGTGTTGAAAAAATCAGTGTTGTCAAGCGGAAGATAAGCCGTTGTGATAGTTACGCCCCACTTGTAATTACCAGAGGCTGGTTTTGCGTTGCCGTTGATGATTTCAAACAAAGCCGTCATCGCACGCGGGTCGTGGCTCAAGAACACAATCTTGTCGTTCTTTTCCACCGTGAAGTTCAGTTTGTCGAAAAGTACGGTTCCATCTTCTGTGACCGCTTTGAGGTCGTGAACCTCCAAAATTTGGTTGCCAGGTTCACGATCCATCTGGAAGATGATACCTGGATATTTACGCGTTGACGGTTTGATTTCCTCAACATTGAGTTTTTCGAGCATCTTCTTGCGGCTGGTCGTCTGTTTGCTTTTTGCCACGTTGGCAGAGAATCTGCGGATGAATTCTTCCAATTCCTTTTTCTTTTCCTCAGCCTTCTGCTTTTGGTTTTGTGCCTGTCTCAAAGCCAGCTGTGAAGACTCATACCAGAAGGAATAGTTACCCGAGAAGAGTGTCACTTTTCCGAAGTCGATATCCACTGTATGTGTGCAGACCTGGTCGAGGAAGTGTCTGTCGTGTGAAACCACCAATACCGTGTGTTCGAAGTTTCCAAGATATTCCTCCAACCATTCAACGGTTTCAAGGTCAAGGTCGTTGGTAGGTTCATCGAGCAAGAGGTTGTCTGGCTCGCCAAACAAAGCCTGTGCGAGCATGACGCGCACCTTCTGCTTACCCGAAAGTTCGCCCATCTTTTTTCCGTGCAGATTTTCTTTGATACCAAGTCCGCTCAAAAGAGTAGCAGCATCATTCTCTGCCGTATAGCCGCCCAGGTTAGCAAATTTATCTTCAAGTTCGGCCACCTTGATGCCATCCTCGTCCGTGAAATCTTCCTTCGAATAGAGAGCCGTGCGCTCCTGCATGACTTTCCACATGACGGAGTGACCCATCAAGACAGTGTCAAGTACAGTCTCCTCATCAAATTTAAAGTGGTCTTGACTCAAAACGGACAGGCGTTCTCCCGGACCCATTTCAACAGAACCTTTGTTGGGTTCAAGATCTCCGGAAATTGCACGGAGCAAGGTTGATTTTCCTGCACCATTTGCACCAATGATTCCATAGATATTTCCGTTGGTAAACTTCATGTTGACATCCTGATAAAGAATGCGCTTGCCAAATTGAATAGCGAGATTGGATACTGTAATCATATGTATTTCTATAATTTATTTTCTCTAAAGTAGATGGTCAGATTTAGTGAGTTGTCTGGTGAAATGATACCTACACAACAAAGCCACCGCCTTCGGCGAGTGGCACATAAGTAGGTATTTAAGTAATGGTAAAAAATAACTTGAAAATTTTGAAGGGTAAGGAATTATGTCTTTATACCCTGTATTTTTTGCCGCTTTTGAAATTTATCATCGTCACATAGTCCGCTATGCTCCCTCTTCCTAAATCCAAAAGCCACAAAAATACAGGTCAAAATTGATCAACTTATTTTCTTTCACCATAACCAAAATTATTTTATGATATCAACGTCGGAAATAATAATAGTTTAATGTTGAATACCCACTTACTTAAAAAAGCACACGCTGGTCAGGAAAAGACTGCGTGCACTCTTTATAAAGAAGGTTATAATTTATATGTCCTATATGAATTTCAAACGCTTTGCTCAAAAGGGGCGCCTCTGTTTTATTGGTCAGTAGCATGCTCGTTCATCCAATCAACAAAACTCGTTGAAACGGATTCAGGCGCAGGAACGAGTGGAAGGCGCAACACATTGCTAATGTCTCCTTTGACAGAAAGCAACGCCTTAATGCCAGCTGGATTCCCTGGGGCGCTTAGCAGTTTGAAAAGCGGGCTCAAATGGCGGTGAATGTGCAGTGCAGAGGTAAAATCACCCTGTAATTCGGCATGCACCATTTTCCCGAAATCCGCAGGGTAAGCATTCCCGATAACAGAAATCACACCCACAGCGCCGATGCTGATCAGTTCGAATGTGATGGCATCATCACCGCTCAAAACCTCAAATCCTTCGGGAGCGGCTGCCACGATGTCTTCAATTTGCGCCATTTTTCCCGAGGCCTCCTTGATGGCAACCACATTGGGGCAATCGTTTGCAATCCTAATGGTTGTTTCCGCCAAAAGGTTGGTTCCCGTTCGGCTTGGAACATTGTACAACACCACCGGGAGTTTGGTTGAGGAAGCCACTTTGCAGAAATGCTGGTAAAGTCCCTCTTGGCTGGGACGGTTGTAGAATGGGGTAACTATCAGCACGCCATCAATACCTGTGAGGTCGGCAGTGTTCAGATATTCGCAAACTGTTGCCGTGCAATTTCCTCCAGCACCCAAGAGCAAGGGGATTCTGCCGTTGACCACTTTGACCGTGAAATCAATGATGTCCTGTTTCTCTTCTGCTGTCAGACAGGGCGTTTCCGCAGTTGTGCCTAACACACACAAGAAATCAACGCCTTTTGCTATCTGCTTTTCTATCAGATGTTCTAACGAAATGTAATCAACTTGCCCTTCGTTTGTGAAAGGGGTCACGAGAGCAATTCCCAAACCTTTAAATGGATTTATTCTTTTCATATAATAATGGGCGTTTTTTCCAAAAAAAATTCTTTTGAGTGGGTATCGAAATTAATAGATACTGGGGATGAGCGCATCACCTCTGTTTTGCTTATGATAAACGAGCCTTGAACGCGTTGAGTTCAGCCAAGAGAGAAACGCTGGCTATCCCAGTTCGGCCTCCTTGAGGCGTTCGGCATTTTCAGCCACCATCAGATGGTCAATACAATTCTGGATATCCCCGTCCATAAATGCCTGGAGATTATAAATGGTGTAGTTGATGCGGTGGTCGGTGATGCGTCCTTGTGGATAGTTGTACGTGCGAATTTTGGCAGAACGGTCGCCCGTTGAAACCAACGTTTTTCTGCGCGAGGCAATGTCGTCCACATATTTTTGGTGCTCCTTGTCATATATAAATGTGCGAAGGCGGGCCAAAGCGCGTTCCTTGTTTTTAGGCTGGTCTCGTGTTTCCGTACATTCAATCAAAATCTCTTCAACGACGCCCGTAATGGGGTTCTTCCAATTATATCGTAGACGCACGCCCGATTCAACCTTATTGACATTTTGTCCACCAGCACCGCTAGAGCGGAACGTATCCCATTTTATTTCGCCTTCGTTGATGACCACATCGAAAGCTTCCGCTTCCGGAAGCACGGCAACCGTTGCCGCTGAAGTGTGCACTCGACCTTGGGTTTCAGTTGCAGGAACGCGTTGAACGCGGTGTACACCGCTTTCGTATTTCAACGTACCATAGACATCTGCTCCCGTGACGGAACAAACTATTTCTTTGAACCCTCCAGAAGCGCCTTCGCTCGCGCTTGAAATTTCCATCTTCCAGCCTTTCTTCTCGCAGAATTTTGCATACATGCGGAAGAGGTCACCGGCGAACAAAGCTGCTTCATCGCCTCCCGTTCCTCCTCTGATTTCAAGAATGGCATTCTTTGAATCCTCGGGGTCTTTCGGCACCAGCATCAGTTTGATGCGCTCCTCAATTTGCGGAATCTTGGCCTCGCAAGCCGCCACTTCTGCCCTTGCCATCTCTTTCATTTCAGGGTCTTGCTCGTTGACAAGCAAGTCCTTGCCTTCTTCAAGATTGTCAAGCAGTGTTGCATATTCCTTTCTGGCAGACATCAAGTCCTCCAGTTCTTTATATTCTTTTGTGAGTCTCACGTATCTTGCTTGATCACTGATGACAGCCGGATCCGTAATAAGCGTTCCGACCTCTTCATAGCGTGCAACCAGACCCTCAAGTTTCTCTAATAGGGTATTCACTTATGTATTCGATTGACGTGTTAAAGTGGATTTAATAATGGTGAAAGAAGAAGTTGGTCAATTTTGACAGGGCTTAAGATATAACTCCTTGTCCCACAAAATTGGTCAGGTTATTCTTTTTTACCATTACTTAATATGGCTCCCCTAAATCGTTTGGCATGACGGGGCATTTATTCTTGGAAAAATCCTCGAAAACTGTGATGATGTATCAATAATGGAACTCGCCCATCTCGCTCTTGATGGTCAAAGAACGCTCACCTTCTTCAATGCGACCAACAATCTGAGCATCGATATTGAAGCTCTTGCTGATTTCGATGATTTTCTCTGCGTGTTCTGGCTTGACGTACACTTCAAGTCGGTGTCCCATATTAAACACCTTATACATTTCGCTCCAGTCTGTCCCGCTTTGTTCGGCAATAGCCTTGAAAAGCGGAGGAATCGGGAACATATTGTCTTTTATCACCTTGCAGTTTTCGCCAACAAAATGAAGCACCTTCGTCTGTGCGCCCCCTGTGCAGTGCACCATTCCGTGGATGTCGGCACGCATTTCGTCCAAGATGCGTTTAACAACAGGAGCGTAAGTACGTGTGGGAGACAAAACCAGTTTGCCAGCATTGACAGGGGATCCTGCAACCTCATCTGTTAGTTTATATCCACCGCTGTAAACCAATTCCTGCGGAACAGTGTGGTCATAGCTTTCAGGATATTTTTCAGCAAGATATTTGGCAAAGACATCGTGGCGTGCAGATGTGAGGCCGTTAGACCCCATTCCGCCGTTATATTCCTTTTCATAAGTAGCTTGGCCGCTTGACGACAACCCGACAATAACATCTCCAGGCTGGATGTTCGCATTGTTGATGACATCGCTGCGTTTCATTCTGCATGTGACGGTTGAGTCAACAATGATGGTTCTCACCAAATCACCAACATCAGCCGTCTCGCCACCAGTTGCGTAAATTCCGACGCCCATGTCTCGCATCTGTTGAAGCAGTTCGTCTGTGCCGTTAATGATGGCAGAAATAACCTCGCCAGGAATCAGCATTTTGTTGCGGCCGATGGTTGAGCTGACAAGAATATTATCAACTGCTCCAACGCAAAGCAAATCATCCGTATTCATGATGAGCGCATCCTGTGCAATACCCTTCCATACAGACAAATCGCCAGTTTCTTCCCAATAAATATAGGCCAAGCTGGACTTCGTTCCTGCACCATCGGCGTGCATGATGTTGCAATATTCAGGGTCTCCGCCAAGAATGTCGGGAATAATCTTGCAAAAAGCCTGTGGGAAAATACCTTTGTCAATGTTCTTTATCGCGTTATGAACATCTTCTTTCATGGCCGAAACGCCACGCATCATGTAACGTTGTTTGCTATCAATCATTGGAACTATTGGTTTTAGAGGGGAATCCCTGTTTTTATTTTGTTTGGAGGAATTTTGGATACGCTTAGAAGCGCGCACTGCAACCGCTTTAATCAGGTTGAAGTGCCGTCTAAAATTTCATGCAAACTTACATAAAATTATTTGATTACATTGTGTGTCGATTTAAAAAACTGGCATTTCGCCCCTTTTGAAAAACAATATTTATAATTGTCAATGCTTATAGCTACGCAACTGCTGTGTCGTGATGACAAAGATGTCTCTTGAAGAATATGAGAATCAAGAGCGCATTCACCGGTGAGGTGAGGAGGTTGCTTAGCACCTACCATGTAATATAGTACATCTACATCGAATGGCGTATTTGCAGTAGTACTTGCAATTTTCCCGTGTCGCTTCGCTTTCTCCCTGTAAAGATTCTGTATTATCCTTGCAGGTTATTGTTTTGCCATGCGAAATTTTCAAAAAGTCTATTTTTGAAATGATGGCTATTTTATAATATATAAGAAATAATACAGTAGATCATTGATATTTAGATAAATAGATATATTCTATTGGATTATCTGTATAATATATTACCTTCCTAATAATGTCTCCATGTCATTCGCATTTTATAAGAAAATGGTAATTTTGCACAAAATATAATTAAACGTCAAATCATGAATTTGAGAAAATTGAGCTACACCATCGTAGTTATTGTGCTGTCAGTCTCCCTGTTCCTGGGTTTTATTGTTGACACATTCAATGTGGATGTCGGTTACTTGAATAATGTTCTGAAAAAAGTTTCATCCCCATTTGTGTTGGCTGTTGGAATCGTGTTTGCAATGTCGATGGGCGAAGTTTATTCCAGATTCAACAAGCTGATGTCGAAGAAAATGTTGCAGTGTTCAGTTGTTGCCCTTGGTTTCGGCATGAACATTGAAACAGCCTTGGCCTCTGGTTGGGAAGGCATGTTGCTGACAGTTGTCAGCGTGTTTGCCACATTGAGTCTTGGATGGGTCATTGGCAGGAAAATCCTTGGTGTAAACTCAGAAACGAGTTATTTGCTGAGTTCAGGCACCGCGATATGTGGCGGCTCTGCCATCGCTGCGGTCGGTTCTGCGCTAAATGCGAAATCAGAGAATCTCTCTGTTTCGCTGGCAGTGGTGTTTGTGCTTAATGCTCTGGCGTTGTTCCTGTTTCCAAGCATTGGTTCCGCTTTGGGAATGAGCATGAAGCAATTTGGAATGTGGGCCGCCATTGCAATACATGACACATCTTCTGTTGTCGGCGCCGGCGCCGCTTATGACCAATTGCATCCAGAAATGGTTTTGTCGCAAGGTGTCAGCGCGTTAGAGCTTGCCACGACCATCAAGTTGACTCGTGCCTTATGGATTGTCGTTTTGGTGTTGCTGACGCCCTTTTTCATGAAAAGTCATTTTGCAAGCAATGCGAAGGGCAAAGCATTGTACAGGAATGTTCCGACCTTTATCGTATGGTTTTTACTCGCAATTCTGTTTAATACCTATGTGTTGAGTAATCCTTCTCTCTTGGGGGAGGAAGTTGCAAATATCGGAGGAAATTTCAGTCGAATGGTTGCAGCGTTGGCAAAACATATGATTACGCTTTCCATGTTCTTTATAGGAGCTTCTCTTACCATCAGTACTTTAAGAAAAGTTGGCTTAAGGCCTATGATTCAAGGGATTGTATTATGGATATGTGTGAGCGCCATTAGTCTTGCTTTCATCATCAGTGTGTGTAACGTTTAAGACGGTGATGCTTGGTGAGTTTTTAAATCTGCAGTGATGAAAGTAGGGCACAAAGGTGTTGTGATAAAAATTGTGTAAACATAAAAATTATCTTGACCGCTTGCTAATCGAAGATTTTATGTAATTTTGTCGTTAAGATAAAAGCCCGTATTATGAAATTCCGTACAATTGTGGATTTGCCTGCGGCTCGGTGGAAGCTTGAGCCAAGCATGAAAATGATGTGTTTGGGGTCGTGTTTCGCGCAGGAAATCGGCAGCCGAATACAAGTCTCGTTGCCAGACGGGCAGGTTATGATAAATCCCAATGGTGTGCTTTACAATCCTGCCAGCATCAGCAATGTCTTGAATGCTTTGTTGGATGATTCGTATGACGACTCCGAGATGGTTTTTCTGGGACGTGACGGTTTTTGGCATAGCTGGATGCACACTAACAAGTTCTATGGAAACGACAAGGCAACGTTTACGACTTCACTTGAAAGTATTCGGAAACAGGCAAAATCCTTCTTGAAGCAAGCGGACGTGTTGGTGATCACCTGGGGGACGTCTCATGTTTTCAGCCTTCGTGGAAAAGTCGAAACGATTGTTGGCAATTGCCACAAGGAGCATCCTGCCTTGTTTCAGGAAAAACGCCTGACCGTCGGAGAAATTTTGGCTGATTATTGCCGTCTTTTCGACAAAATCAGAGGGATTAACAGGGGATTGGAAATCGTGCTTAGTGTGAGTCCGTATAGGTATTCCAAACTTGGTTACGCACAGTCGAACACGAGTAAGGCTATTCTCTTGCTGGCAGCAGAGCGGTTGAGCGAGATTTATGGTCATGTCTCTTATTTCCCTGCCTATGAAATTTTGAAAGACGAATTGCGAGATTATCGTTTTTATGCAGCCGACATGTTGCACCCATCGGATCAAGCGGTGGATTATGTTTGGGAGCGTTTTAGGGCATTTTGTTTTTCTGATGCCATGAATGCCTTTTCCGAGGATATGCTTAAGCTTAACAAAGCTCTGCAGCACAGGATGGAGAAGGCATCGGGCGCTGAACACGAGAGGTTTGCGAAAAGAATCTCTGAAATGAGAACGGAGATGGAACGCAAATGGGGGATGTTTCTTTGATGTTCTGCCCCTTGTGTTTCGCCTCGTTTGAAGCGGGAGTTGGCGTTTCTGCATAGAATGGGCTAACATCGGGGCGTCATACTTAAACGCTTGAGAGCAAAAGAATAGCGTCGTCTATGTTTGATCTGGATAGGGGCCTTCATGATGGAAGGGCCTGGATGAAGATAAACGATGCCTATCTAATAAAGACTAAATAATTGTGTTATGTATTATTCATTGGAAAAGGTGGTATCCTTAATTGGTGCCAGACGTTTCGGAAATTCGGAGGCAAAGATTAAATGGCTTCTGACTGACAGCCGATCTTTGGCTTTCCCAGAAACTACGCTCTTTTTTGCATTACGCACGCGGCGCGGCGATGGCCACAAATATATAAACGACCTCTATCGTCGAGGTGTTAGAAATTTTGTTGTTGGCAAATGCCCTGACGACATGGAGCGAAATTACCCGCACGCAAATTTCCTGTTGGTTGTCAGTCCGTTAAAGGCGTTGCAACGGTTGGCTGAGCGCCATCGAGATGAATATAACATTCCGGTCATTGGCGTTACGGGGTCAAACGGGAAAACAATAGTCAAAGAGTGGATTTACCAGTTGCTCTCGCCGACGATGTCTGTTACGCGTTCTCCTCGCTCCTATAATTCACAGGTGGGCGTTCCCTTGTCTGTTTGGCTGTTAAATGAAAAAAGCCAAATCGGTTTGTTTGAGGCTGGCATTTCGCAGCCCGATGAGATGGCTGCCCTCAGGGCTATCATTCAGCCCACTATCGGCATTATGACAAACATCGGTCCTGCCCACCAGGAGAACTTTGCCACGGTGGAAGAAAAATGTCTTGAAAAACTTTCTTTGTTTGCAGACTGTCAGGTTGTAATCTACAACGGAGACGACCCTATTATCTCAAAGTGTATGGAAGAAACCCTCCATCATGGCGATTTGATTGCATGGTCGAAAAAGGACGCTTCTGCGCCATTGTTTATCCGTGGCGTTGAAAAGAAGGAAGGGGGGACGACGGTTAGATATACTTATCTTCGCCAGGAGGCGGATTTCGAAATCCCGTTTGTTGATGACGCCTCGATTGAAAACTGCATTCATTGTTTGGCGCTTTGTCTTTATCTGCACTTGGATGCGGAGACAATCAGAAACCGCATGAAGATGTTGGAGCCTGTTGCGATGCGACTGGAGGTGAAGCAGGGCGTAAGGAATTGCACATTGATCAACGATGCCTATAACTCGGATGTTGCCTCGCTTGACATCGCCCTTGATTTTATGAAGCGCCGACCAATGAAGGAAAAGCGGATGTTGATTTTATCGGACATATTGCAGACTGGCGTGTCTTCAGACGAATTGTATGCCAACGTGGCCAACATGATTGCAGGACGCGGCATCGACTCGCTCATTGGTGTCGGAGAGCAGATTTCATCAGAGCATTCAAAATTTGCCTTGAAGGACAAGCATTTTTTTCCCAATACGGAGGCATTGTTGAAGAGCGGGATGCTGGATATGATTTCTGACTATTGCATTCTTATCAAAGGGTCGCGAAGTGCAGAACTCGACAGAGTCACAGAGCATTTGTCTTTGAAGGTACATGAGACGATTTTGGAGGTCAACCTTAATGCTGTTGTAGAGAATTTGAACTACTACCGTTCGTTTTTGAAACCCGAGACCAAAATCACGTGCATGATAAAAGCTTCGGCTTATGGTTCTGGCAGCATTGAAATTGCGAAGACATTGCAGGACAGGGGCGTGGATTATATGGCTGTGGCTGTGGCTGATGAAGGAGTGAGTTTACGCGAAGCTGGCATTACTGGTGACATCATCATCATGAACCCAGAGATGTCGACATTCAGCACATTGTTTGAATATAATTTGCAGCCTGAGGTTTATAGCTTCGGATTGCTTGAAGCCCTTATAAAAGCGGCAGAAAAAGAAGGTGTGACTAATTTCCCTGTTCATATCAAACTCGACACGGGAATGCACCGCCTTGGCTTTAATCCGGAAACGGACATGCAAGCGCTCATAAACCGCTTGCAACATCAAGATGCCTTGATTCCTCGTTCTGTCTTTTCTCATTTTGTGGGTAGCGACAGTGCGGATTTCGATGAGTTTTCAGCACATCAGTTCGAACTTTTCGACAAAGGATCAAGTGAACTTCAGAATGCCTTACCTGGTCGCATAATCCGGCATATCTGCAACAGTGCAGCCATCGAGCGCTTCCCTGAGCGCCATCTGGACATGGTGCGCTTAGGACTGGGATTGTATGGAATAGATCCGATTGACAATCGGAAACTGCATAACGTGACAACATTAAAAACGACGATATTACAAATCCGCGATGTGCCAGCTGGGGATAGCGTTGGATATTCCAGAAAAACGATCTTGACACGTGATTCCCGCATTGCGGCCATACCAATTGGATATGCCGACGGTTTGAACCGCCATTTAGGAAATAGGGTGGGGTACTGCCTTGTCAATGGGGAAAAGGCCGAATACGTTGGCAATATCTGCATGGATGTCTGTATGATTGATGTGACCGACATTTCCTGCAAGGAGAATGACGTAGTTGAGGTATTCGGAGACAACTTGCCAGTCACGGAATTAAGCGATCGTTTGAACACCATCCCCTATGAAATATTGACCTCGGTGTCTGAACGCGTGAAACGTGTTTATTTCCAGGATTAGGACAAATGCTCTGTTTTGCGTGAGAGAAGCGCCGTGCTACATTTTTTTGTTGAATGCATGACGATATACTATATAAAATACGTAAATTTGCAATAGCAAAATAACAAATGCCTTGTTTACGACCGAATTTCACCGTGTTTTATACAGGGCTAAAAACACTAAATAATGGAATTGATAGAACAACTTATCGCACGCGCGAAAAACAACAAGCAGCGCATTGTGCTTCCTGAGGGAACAGAAGAACGTACCCTTAAGGCTGCCAACCAGGTATTGACAGATGGTGTTGCTGACTTAATCCTTCTTGGAAACCCCGAAGAAATCCGCAGTTTGGCTAAGGAATGGGGACTTGGAAATATCGAAAAGGCCACCATTATTGACCCTGAAAACCATCCGAAGAAGGAGGAATATGCTCAGTTGCTTTGCGAACTGAGAAAGAAAAAGGGCATGACCATAGAGGAAGCACGTAAGCTCGTGGTTGACCCTCTGTATTTGGGATGCTTAATCATTAAAGCTGGTGATGCCGACGGACAATTGGCTGGCGCACGCAACACAACAGGAAATGTTCTCCGTCCTGCTTTGCAGATTATCAAAACGGCTCCTGGCATTACCTGTGTCAGCGGTGCTATGCTGTTGCTGACACATGCGCCTGAATGCGGCGATAATGGCGTTTTGGTGATGGGCGACGTCGCTGTGACTCCTGTTCCCGATGCTAATCAGTTGGCGCAGATTGCAGTGTGCACTGCTGGAACTGCAGCGTGTGTAGCAGGATTGAATCCTCGCGTTGCCATGTTAAGTTTCTCAACCAAGGGCTCAGCTAAGCATGAAGTTGTTGACAAGGTCGTTGAAGCTCTTGCTATTGCCAAACAAATGGCTCCCAATTTGCAGATTGACGGCGAACTGCAAGCTGATGCAGCTTTGGTTCCCTCTGTGGGTGCATCTAAGGCACCTGGAAGCGAAGTGGCTGGTCGTGCAAACGTGCTTGTTGTGCCGAGTCTCGAAGTTGGAAACATCAGTTACAAGCTGGTTCAGCGCCTTGGCCATGCAACGGCTGTCGGCCCAATTCTTCAGGGCATTGCCCGTCCTGTAAACGACTTATCTCGCGGCTGCTCCGTTGACGATGTCTATAAAATGATTGCAATCACTGCCAACCAGGCAATTGCAGCCAAGGAAACAGAGAAGTAAAAAATGAAAAGCGGGTTTCGTAAGTTGTTGAAACGACTTATGGGATTCGCTTTTTATTATAGGTATATTTTTCGCGATAACATCTGTAAAAAGCAGGCACAATATGTGGTTTTTGCCTCGGTTTCAAAAAAGGAAGCCGAAAAAACATAAGGTCTGAAAAATATTTCTTACTTTTGCCATAAATAATACTAATGAATAAATAATTCTACTCATGAAAAAAAGAATTTTGGTTACAGGTGGAACTGGATTTATCGGTTCTCACACCACCGTTGAATTGCAGAATGCAGGTTATGATGTAGTCATCATCGATAATTTGTCAAATTCAAAAGCTGATGTCATTGACGGAATCGAGCAGATTTCTGGTATTCGTCCTGAGTTTGAAAAGGTTGACTGCTGTGACCTCCCTGCTTTGGAAGGTGTCTTCAAGAAATATCCTAATATCGAGGGTATTATACACTTCGCTGCATCAAAGGCTGTGGGAGAAAGCGTTGAGAAGCCATTGAAGTATTACGAGAACAACATCATGTCTCTCGTGAATCTTTTGAAATTGATGCCTGTTTATGGTGTCAAAGGCATTATCTTCTCTTCAAGCTGCACCGTTTATGGCCAGCCAGATCCAGAGAATCTCCCTGTGACAGAATCAGCTCCGATCAAGAAGGCTGAAAGCCCTTATGGCAACACCAAGCAGATCAATGAAGAGATTATTCAAGATTATGTAAAGAGCGGCGCCAATATTTCAGCTATTTTGTTGCGTTACTTCAACCCGATTGGTTCTCATCCATCAGGAATCATCGGCGAAATGCCTAATGGCGTTCCTGCAAACTTGATTCCTTATTTGACTCAGACTGCCATTGGCATCCGTCCGTGTCTGTCAGTGTTTGGCGATGATTACGACACTCCTGACGGCTCTTGCATCCGTGACTTTATTTATGTACTTGACCTTGCAAAGGCACATGTGGCAGCAATGGCTCGTATCTTAGACGGCAAGAACACAGAGCCGGTTGAAATCTACAATGTCGGAACGGGGAAAGGCGTCAGCGTGTTTGAATTGATTCATACTTTTGAGAAGTGCACCGGCGTTAAACTCAACTACAAGGTTGTGCCTCGTCGTCCTGGTGACATTGAAAAGGTATGGGGAAATGTAGACAAGGCCAATAAGGTTTTGGGCTGGAAGGCCGTTCATACGTTGGAAGAAGCTCTTAGCTCAGCGTGGAATTGGCAGAAGAAATTGCGTGAAAAAGGAATCATGTAATCCCCACGTAATTAAATTAAGTAGAGTTCTAAAAACCCTGTCTGGAATTCTGAATGCTTAGAATAGCAGGCTTATAAGAACATCCGTTATATAATTTCATTTGTCGACAGACGGCTATTCCTTTTTCTGATAGTGGATAGTCGCTGTCGACTTTTTATTTGTTATATTATCCAATGGTGACATATTCTGATTTATCCCAATTACCGACAAACCCTGCGTATGTTGTTGAGGAGTCCTTGTTGCGTCGTAACCTTCAGTTGATTCGGCGTATTTCGGAGGATGCCGATGTGGAATTTATATTGGCTTTTAAGGCATTTGCCCTTTGGCGTACATTCGACATATTTCGTGAATATATTTCACACACCACGGCTTCATCATTGTATGAGGCACGCTTGGCGTGGGAAGAATTTGGATCAAAAGCCCATACGTATTCTCCTGCTTATGAAGAAGAAACATTTGACCAGATCCTTGATTGCAGTAGCCACGTGACATTTAATTCCTTGGGACAATACCGCCATTTCTATCAAAGATTAAAAGAGCACGGCGGTGTTTCAGCTGGGTTGCGCATAAATCCAGAATACAGTGAAATTGAAACGGAACTATACAACCCATGTGCGCCAGGTTCGCGATTTGGCGTTTGCGCTGAAGATTTACCGGAAACGTTGCCAGAAGGTGTGAATGGTTTTCATTGCCATTGTCATTGTGAAAGTCCTGCTTCTTCATTGGTTCACACATTGGAGCATATTGAGAAACGATTTGGGAAATGGCTGTCGCAATTGGAATGGCTGAATTTGGGCGGCGGTCACTTGGTCACAAAAGCGGGATATGATGTTGATTTATTAATCAGCACTTTACTGAAATTACATCAGCGTTACCCTAATTTGAGAATTATCTTAGAGCCAGGATCAGCATTTGCATGGCAAACGGGATATTTGGCATCACGCGTGGTTGATATTGTTGAGAACAAAGGAATTAAAACCGCCATTTTAAATGTAAGCTTCACCTGCCACATGCCAGATTGTTTGGAAATGCCTTATTGGCCGAAGGTCAGAAATGCAGAAACTCTGGAGAACTTCTTAGGCGCGAGTGATGCAGGAAACGTCTATCGTTTGGGCGGAAACAGTTGTCTTAGCGGAGATTATATGGGCAGTTGGAAGTTTGATGCACCTCTCAAGGTTGGAGATGCTGTCATCTTTGAAGACATGATACATTACACAACAGTGAAGACAACCATGTTTAATGGTATACAGCATCCAGCCTTGGTGCTTCACACGTTGGATGGCAAATATGAAGTGCTGCGCCAGTTCACCTACGAAGATTATCGAGACAGAATGGATTAATACTTCTTCAAAAGCAGAAGCCAATCCGTTACTATATTGTAATAATACATTAATTTTCAGCTAATAAAGAATATTATATGAAACCAATAGAAGAGAATAAAAACTCGTTGCCTGACAACGCCTTCCGTGAACTGAAGGAGGGCGAAGAGTATGTGCCATTGATGAAACCAGAAGAGAAGCATAGAGAGGTAACAGCTTGGTCTGTTACTTGGGGTATTATAATGGCCATTGTCTTCTCAGCAGCTACAGCCTATCTTGGGCTGAAGGTGGGGCAAGTTTTTGAGGCAGCCATACCTATCACCATCATTGCTGTGGGATTATCGAGCGCAACACATCGTAAAAATCCCTTGGGTGAGAATGTCATCATACAAAGCATTGGGGCTTGTTCTGGCATGATTGTAGCAGGTGCCATATTCACTTTGCCTGCTCTTTACATTCTGCAATCCACTCCAGGACTTGAAGGTATTACTGTTGATTTCTTGCAAGTGTTTTTGGCATCTGCCCTAGGCGGTATTTTGGGCGTTTTATTTTTAATCCCGTTCAGAAAATATTTTGTCAAGGATATGCATGGCAAATTCCCGTTTCCTGAGGCAACAGCATCCACCCAGGTTCTCATGTCTGGAGAAAAGAGTGGCAGCCAAACAAAATCGTTGCTGGCGGCAGGAGCGGTAGGCGGTCTCTATGACTTCATGGTTGCCACCTTTGGCGCATGGAATGAGAATTTCACAAGCCGTTTTGCAGAATGGGGACATACTTTAGCAGACAAAGCGAAAGTTGTTTTCAGCATCAATACGAGTGCGGCTTTACTTGGTATGGGATATATTGTAGGTTTGAAGTATGCAGCAATAATCTGTGCCGGTTCAGCCTTTGTTTGGTGGGTCATTGTTCCTGGAATCGCAATCATATTCCCGGATTTGGCCGTTGCAGGTTCCGCACTTTCTGGGAATGCTATTACTGCTGCAGAAGCGTCTCCCGAACAGATCTTTGGATATGCGAAGAGCATTGGCATCGGTGCCATTGCGGCAGCAGGTGTCATTGGTGTTATCAAAAGTTGGCCCGTCATCCGAAATGCCTTCTCTTTGGTGGGGAAAGTCTTTAAGGGGCAGAAGAATGTGGAAATCGAATCGCGAACACAGCGAGATTTGTCCATGAAGATAATTGCCATCGGTGCCCTCGTCACCATGACAGTGATCACCTTGTTCTTCTTCTTCGGAGTGATGCATGGTCAAATGCTCTTCACAATTGTCGGTGTTCTCATCGTTGCCATTATTGCATTCCTGTTTACAACGGTCGCAGCAAATGCAATCGCCATTGTAGGTTCCAATCCCGTTAGTGGTATGACCTTAATGACGCTCATTCTTTCGTCTATCATTATGGTGCTTGTCGGCTTGAAAGGCACAGGCGGCATGGTGGCAGCATTGATAATGGGTGGCGTTGTGTGTACCGCGCTCTCTTCAGCTGGCGCGTTTGTGACAGACTTGAAAATCGGCTATTGGCTGGGTAGTACGCCGAGAAAGCAGGAAACATTCAAGTTCATCGGCATCCTTGTTTCTGCAGCAACAGTTGCGGGAGTCATCATGATTTTAAACAAGGCGTATGGTTTCACACCTGACAATTCCGATGTGATGGCTGCTCCTCAAGCACGTGCGATGGCGGCCGTTATCGAACCGCTTATGAGCGGTCAGGGGGCTAACTGGCTCTTATACGGAATTGGTGCTCTGATCGCCGTTATTTTGAATTGGTGTGGCGTTTCAGCTTTAGCGTTTGCTTTGGGTATGTTTATCCCCTTGCAATTGAACTTGCCGCTTATCGTAGGAGGACTGGTCAACTGGTATGTGAGCACACGTTCATCGAATAAGGTATTAAATAATGAGCGCAGTGAACGTGGTACCCTTTTGGCTTCCGGATTTATTGCAGGCGGAGCATTGATGGGAGTTGTCAGCGCGGGCATGCAGTTTGGTGGCTTAAACTTTGCGTCAGAAACATGGCTGGCAAGTCCCGCAAGCCAGGTGATGTCATTGGCAATGTATGTGATACTGATATTCTATTTCGTAAATGCCACCTTGGGTTTGAAAGAAAAATAAGTGGAATTTCGAAAGTGATTTTGTGAATACCCCAAAAAAAGCCCATTTTTTCTTGGGGATTCACGTGAATTACGTTAACTTCGCAACACGATAAAAATAACTACTATGATAAAAATAACTTTTTCTGACGGAAGCATTCGTGAGTACGAAAAGAATGTGACCCCGTTGCAGATAGCAGAAAGCATTTCCAGTCGTCTGGCTGCTGATGTCTTGGTGGCTAATGTGAATGACGAAATTGTTGGTTTGGATTATCCTATAGAAAATGATGCAAAATTGTCATTGCTGAAATGGGATGACGAGGAAGGCAAACACGCATTCTGGCATACTTCTGCCCACTTGATGGCTGAAGCAATGCAGGAATTGTGGCCTGGTACCCAATTCGGAATTGGACCTGCCATTGAAAGCGGATTCTATTATGATGTCATGCCGCCCGAGGGCGTCGTTATTAGCGAAACCGATTTCCCGAAAATCGAAAAGAAAATGGCCGAATTAGCTCAGAAAAAGGAATCTGTCGTGCGCAAAGAAATTTCCAAGGCCGATGCACTTGCATTCTTTGCTGAAAGAGGACAGACCTATAAGAATGAGCTTATCGAAGAATTGGAAGATGGCCATATAACAACATATACACAGGGCAGTTACACGGATTTGTGCCGCGGCCCACACTTGTTGACAACGGCTCCAATCAAAGCCATTAAAGTGACTGCTGTTAGCTCTGCCTATTGGCGTGGCGATGCCACTCGTCCAATGATGACCCGCGTTTATGGCATAACATTTCCGAAGAAAAAACTTTTGGATGAATATATCCAATTGATGGAGGAGGCCAAGCGTCGTGACCATCGTAAAATTGGTCGTGAAATGGAATTGTTTATGTTCTCTGATTTGGTCGGTAAGGGTTTGCCTATGTGGCTTCCAAAGGGAACTGCTTTGCGTTTGCGCCTTGAAGATTTCTTGAAGGCAATCCAGAAGCGCTACGGCTACCAGCAGGTGATGACGCCGCATATTGGTTCAAAAAATCTCTATGTAACGTCTGGCCACTATGCCAAGTATGGTAAGGACTCCTTCCAGCCCATCCACACTCCGGAGGAAGGTGAAGAATATATGCTTAAGCCCATGAACTGCCCTCACCACTGCTCAATCTTTGCTTGGAAACCACGTTCTTACAAAGAACTTCCTTTGCGATTGGCAGAATTCGGCACCGTTTATCGCTATGAGCAGAGTGGTGAATTGCACGGATTGACACGTGTTCGTGGCTTTACCCAAGATGACGCCCACATCTTCTGTACCCCAGAGCAGGTAAAAGACGAATTCCTAAGAGTGATGGACATCATTATGATTATCTTCCGCGCCCTGAAGTTCGATAAGTTTGAAGCACAGATTTCACTGCGCGACAAAGTAAACCGTGACAAATATATCGGTTCTGAAGAGAATTGGGAACATGCCGAGCAAGCCATTATTGAGGCATGCAAAGAAAAAGGTCTTGAAGCCCGTGTGGAATATGGCGAAGCCGCATTCTATGGCCCTAAACTCGACTTCATGGTGAAGGACGCAATTGGAAGACGTTGGCAGTTGGGAACAATCCAGGTAGATTATAACCTTCCAGAGCGCTTCCAGCTTGAATACACAGGCGCTGATAATCAAAAACATCGCCCTGTGATGATTCACCGTGCACCATTTGGCTCAATGGAACGTTTTGTGGCTGTCCTCATTGAACATACCGCTGGTCATTTCCCATTGTGGTTAACTCCAGACCAAGTGGTTGTCCTCCCGATTTCAGACAAATATAATGACTATGCCAACGAAGTTTGCCGTCAGTTGAATGACAGCGATGTTCGAGCAACAGTTGATGACCGCTCTGAAAAAATCGGAAGAAAGATTCGCGACAATGAAATGAAGCATATTCCTTATTTGCTCATTGTGGGTGAAAATGAGGTCAATGAAGGCACTGTTTCTATAAGAAAACAGGGCGATGGCGACCAAGGAAGCATGAAAATCGCTGATTTCGCAAAGAAAATCAATGATGAAGTCGCTGAAATGACAAAAAACTATTAACTTTGCAGCGGAAAATAGGAAGAAGAACAAAATGCGGTGCCTTGCCATCGCATTTTGCTTCCTCCTTTAATGGTGAAGTCGTATAAATCACTATAGCAAAAAATCAATATTATCTATATACAAGTTCTGAATGAAAAATGAGAAGATAAAAAATAACTATCGTATCAACGAGCAAATCCGTTCTCGAGAAGTACGTTTAGTTGGTGATGACGTTGAGTCAACTGTAATGCCTACCCATAAAGCCATTCAATTGGCAGAGCAAAAGGGTGTGGATTTGGTTGAGATTTCGCCAAACGCTCAGCCGCCTGTGTGTAGATTGATTGATTATTCGAAATTCCTTTACCAGCAGAAGAAACGCCAGAAAGAACTGAAAGCCAAGCAGGTTAAGATAGAAGTCAAGGAAATCAGATTCGGACCTCAGACGGATGAACATGATTACAATTTCAAGTTGAAACATGCCAAAGACTTTTTGACCGAAGGAGACAAAGTAAAGGCCTATGTTTTCTTTAGAGGCAGAAGCATTTTATTTAAGGAGCAAGGTGAAGTCTTGCTTCTGAGATTCGCTAATGACTTGGAAGAATATGGTAAGGTTGAACAGATGCCAGTGCTTGAGGGCAAGAGAATGATTATTTTCATCGCTCCTAAAAAAGTTGCTGTACCTAAGAAAACCGAAGAGCAGGAAGATGAAAAGAATCCTGCTTCAAATAAAGCCGAAAAAGTGAAAGTGGCCCCTGCAAAGAAAACTCAGAAAGAATACACTGGTCCAAAGGTGGAAGGCGAAGACTTCTAATATAAGATAAAAAAGCGCGTCTGTGTTTGGTATCTCACGCAGCCGCTTGTTATAATAATAATTTAAAATACAAAGAAAATGCCAAAAGTTAAGACTAATTCCGGTGCCAAAAAAAGATTCGCTCTTACCGGAACGGGTAAAATTAAAAGACAGCATGCTTATCATAGTCATATTTTGACTAAGAAGACCAAAAAGCAGAAGCGCAATCTCGATCATGTCGCATTGGTCGATCGTACCAACGTTAAGCAAGTAAGAGAACTTCTCTGTCTTCGTTAATCGCAGTCTTTTAATTAATTAACAAAAAAAGTTAACTGGATGTTTAGCATTAAGAGCGTACAAATCAGTACGACGCTAACAACCTAAAAACAAAAAATTATGCCAAGATCAGTCAATCATGTTGCTTCAAGAGCAAAGAGAAAAAGAATTCTTAAATTAACTCGCGGTTATTTTGGTGCCCGCAAGAATGTTTGGACCGTTGCCAAGAACACTTGGGAAAAAGGTTTGACATACGCATTCCGTGACCGTCGCACGAAGAAACGCAACTTCCGTGCTTTGTGGATTCAGCGTATCAATGCAGCTGCTCGTTTGGAAGGTCTTTCTTATTCTCAGTTGATGGGCAATTTGCACAAAGCTGGTATCGAAATTAACCGTAAGGTCCTCGCTGACCTCGCAGTTAACAATCCTGAAGCTTTCAAGGCAATTGTTGCTAAGGTGAAGTAAGACTCTATATAGCAAAAGATAAGTCTTTATAAATAAAGGTGTGCCGCGACCAGATAATAGGTTATGGTACACCTTTTTTCGTCAGTAAGTAGGTCTACACAATTAGTTTAGAAATGCTGAAAGAATAAGTTGATCAATTTTGACCTGTATTTTTGTTGGTTTTGGAATTTGGAAGAGGGAGCATAGCGGGCTATGTGACCGATGAAATACACCAAGAGCGGCAAAAATACAGGGTATAAGAAATGCCCCATTATACCTCAAAATTGCTCAAGTTATTTTTTCACCATTACCTATATTGAATAGTCGTAGTATCTGGTTCCTACAGACGCCTTATCTTATAGAAAAAGCGTAGCAGGCTACGTGACAGATGAAAGGCAATTTTATATTTATCATTTATGAGCGACGGCAATTATAACAGGAATTTATTACCATATCATCATTATAGAAGCGGCCTCTCTGCGGGGAGAATCCAAATGAAAAAAATAGCGCTGGAATGTTTCGAAAAATGGTATGACGAGAGATTTCCCGATGCAACGGAGATTACCAAGAAATCCGACATGAAAACATTTCAGGATCAAATAGATTCTCATTCGTTATAGCTTCAACGTTTCAAGCAGGCGGAGAGGTTTTAAAGACGCTCCATATTGCAAGTACCAGCAGAAATCTTTCTTTCCCTCGATAGTGAAATTCTAATCAGATAACCAATATGTATATAACCAAATTTCTACATGCGTTCGGCCAGTACCTGTTTTTAATGGGACGCGTTTTCTCCCGTCCCGAAAGAATGCGTATGTTCTTCAAGCAATACCTAAAGGAAATGATACAATTGGGACTCAATTCAATAGCAATTGTTCTGCTCATATCCTTCTTCATAGGCGCTGTTATCTGCATCCAGATAAAGCTCAATATCCAGAGCGCTTGGATGCCGTTATGGGTCTCTGGATATGTGACACGCGAAATCATGCTATTGGAATTTTCATCTTCCATCATGTGTTTGATACTTTCAGGAAAAGTCGGTTCCAACATAGCCTCCGAACTCGGAACAATGCGTACAACCCAGCAGATTGACGCATTAGAGATAATGGGCATAAACTCTGCGTCATTTCTCATATTGCCAAAGATTTTAGGACTTGTAACCGTCATTCCTTTCCTCGTCGTTTTCAGCACAGTCAGTGGAGTTGTCGGTGCCTATGCAACAGCATACATCGGCCATATCATCACGGCAACAGATTTGACATCGGGAATGCAGCATGATTTCAACCAGTGGTTCTTCTGGATGGGCACCGTCAAAAGTCTGTTCTTTGCGTTCATCATTGCAAGCGTCTCTTCATACTACGGCTACACCGTTGAAGGTGGCTCTGTAAATGTAGGAAAGGCAAGCACAAATGCTGTTGTGTCAAGCAGCATGCTTATATTATTCTCAGATATGTTCCTAACACAGTTGCTTTCATGATAGAAATTAAGGATCTACATAAATCATTCGATGACAAAGTCGTTCTGAAGGGAATCTGCAGTCGCTTTGAAAACGGCAAAACCAATTTGATAATCGGTCAAAGTGGTTCCGGCAAGACCGTACTTATGAAATGTATCGTTGGATTGCTTGAACCCACTGCGGGCAATATTCTCTACGACAACAGAAGCCTTGTGCGAATGAATAAACGCGAAAGAGCCCTGCTTCGCAGAGAAATGGGCATGATTTTCCAGTCGGGCGCTTTGTTTGACTCAATGACCGTACTTGAAAATGTCATGTTTCCCCTGGACATGTTTTCCTCAGACTCATTCAAAGACCGCTTGAAGCGAGCACGCTATTGTTTAGACAGAGTCAACCTTTTAGATGCTGAGAAAAAACTGCCAGGCGAAATCTCCGGCGGTATGCAGAAGCGCGTGGCCATAGCCCGTGCAATTGTCCTCAATCCCAAATACCTATTTTGTGACGAACCCAATTCAGGTCTTGACCCCAAAACTTCACTCGTTATCGACAACTTGATACACGACATAACGAGCGAATACAACATGACCACCATCATCAACACCCACGACATGAATTCCGTAATGGAAATAGGGGAGCACATCCTATTTCTGTGTGAAGGCAAAGCAGAATGGGAGGGTACAAAAGACGAAATTGTCAGCTCAGACAATGAGAAACTCAATAGTTTTATCTTTGCCTCAGACTTGTTCCGCAAGGTCAAAGATGTGGAATTAGACCAGCAAGAAAAATAAAAATCCTCCACATCGTAAGCGTCATAGCTGAAGAAGCTGCTGATCCAGTATTGTAATTCCAGTGATAAGTAGGCGATCAAAATTAGTCTGATATTGCCTTGTCGTACAGCAAGGCAATATCAGACTGGTCTCCGCCTACATGGATACTATAAAATAATTGTGAAAACCTACTTACCGTCAGATGGCTCTTCATCCCCCAATAATTTTGAACACCTACCTATGATAAATATTCAAAATATAGACAGAAACGACTTGACAATTTGTGCACCTTCAACAGCTCAAGGCGGTGCAATTGGCGTTATCCGAGTCTCAGGTGCAAAGGCATTTAATATTGTTGATGGAATATTCTCACCTGTTTCAAAAAAACACCTGGCAGACATTCCAGCAGGCACGTGCTCATTTGGAAGAATCACGGACAAGAGCGGCGAGTTGATAGACGAAGTCATCGTAAGTATTTTCCATGCTCCACATTCCTACACGGGAGAAAACGTTGTGGAGATTTCCTGCCACGGTTCCTCCTATATCCTCAACAAGGTTTTGGAATTACTCCTGCAGGGCGGCTGTACCATGGCCCTGCCAGGGGAATTTACCAAACGGGCCTTCTTGAACGGCAAGATGGATTTGAGCCAGGCAGAAGCTGTTGCCGACCTCATTTCTTCAACAACGCAGGCCAACCATCGCATGGCCATGAAGCAGATGCGTGGAGATTACAGCAAGAAAATCGTGGAACTTCGTGACAAACTCTTGCACATCACTTCTATGCTGGAGTTGGAACTGGATTTTTCAGACCATGAAGAACTTGAATTTGCCGACCGCACAGAGATTCTCTCATGGGCAACAGAAGCCCAGCAACACATCGATTTCCTATGTCACTCCTTCAAATTGGGCAATGTCCTGAAGAAAGGCCTGCCTGTGGCCATCATCGGAGAGACGAACGCCGGAAAATCAACACTGCTCAATGCACTTATCAATGAAAACCGCGCCATCGTAAGCGACGTTCAAGGTACAACACGAGATACCATCGAAGAATGTATCAACATGGATGGAACGCTTGTGCGCTTTATTGATACGGCAGGAATACGCGAGACAAACGACCTTGTCGAGCAGATGGGCATTGAGCGCACCTACGACAAAATCAAAGAGGCAGAAATCGTCATGTGGGTTTTTGACGCAACACAATTTCAGGAACAATATGACGAACTGGCCTCTACACTGATGCCGTATCTGGCCGACAAAAAACTAATTATTGTTCTAAACAAAATGGATCTTCTCGAAAAGGAGAGGGTAGAGGCGTTGGCGCAAGAAACGAAACAGCATAATGCAGAATCCTGCTCAGCCATACAGATTTGTGCACATGCCGAAGCAGACATCTCCCGTTTAAAGCAATTGCTTTTAAACACCGTCTCTTCCATAACATCCAAAGAATCCTCTTCAGACGTGATAGTCAGCAATGCCAGACATTATGAATCCCTTTCCTTGGCTTCAGAGTCGCTTCACCGGGTGGTGGACGGCATAAAAATAAATCTTTCGGGAGACTTCATTTCACAAGACCTGCGCGAGTGTATTTATCATTTGGGTAAAATCGTTGGTAAGATAAGTTCAGACGATGTGTTACACAACATTTTCAGCAAGTTTTGCATCGGAAAGTAAGTTTATATTTTAACAAATCAAGTCAGGTATAAAACGGGTGTAAGTATTGAGAAACAAGGCTTTATAAATCAATGTTTTGCGGTTTATGAAAAAAGTTTTGTTATTTCGCAATAATTACACCCGTTTTGTCGTTATTTTGTTGTTCCTTTGTTGCTCTCAATCTCTGAGCAACAAAAACAACAACAGAGAGCAACAAACCAAAACGACAGCAGTATGGAGAAATCAAAAGAACCAATCAGGCTCAGACAGAGGAAAACGCCCAACGGCTTAACCTCTCTCTACCTTGACATTTATCTGAACGGCAAAAGGTCTTATGAGTATCTGCGCCTCTACCTCGTTCCTGAAAAGACCCGTGAAGACAAGAAGAAGAACAAAGAGACGCTGCAGCTTGCCGAGGCTATAAGGGCGAAGCGTGTTGTCGAACTCAGAAACGGGGAGTTCGGCTTCAAGAGTGATTACGCCGAGGAAACGCTGTTCTTCGACTATTATGAAAAGTTATGTGAGAAGCGTTTCCACGCCCCTGACAACAAATCGAATTGGGGAAACTGGCGTTCGTGTCTGAAACATCTTGAAAAGTATGAGCCGAACCGAAAAATCACGTTTGCCGAAATAACGACAGAATGGGTTCAGGGCTTCAAAGAGTATTTAGAGAATGAAGCGTGTGCGTGGGGCAATGACTACCGAGACCGCATCAAAGACCATAAACTTTCAAGAAACTCAAAACTGAGTTATTTCAACAAGTTGCGGGCGTGTCTCAATCAGGCATTTGATGAAAGAATTATCAGGAACAATCCAATGCGTGGCGTTGAGAATTTCAAGGCAGAGGAAGGCACGCGCATGTACCTTACAATAGATGAAGTGAAGAAGCTCGCCGAGACAGAATGTGAATACCCGAAAATAAAACGGGCTTTTCTGTTTTCATGCCTGACGGGTCTCAGGCGGTCAGACATCTTGAAAATGACATGGGCAGAGGTTCAAGAACAGTCAGGCTTTACCCGCATCATCTTCCGTCAGAAGAAAACAGGCGGTCAGGAATACCTCGACATAACACCTCAGGCGGCTGAACTTATGGGAGAGAGAGGAAAGCCAAACGAACCTGTCTTCACAGACATTCACAGCCCGTCTTGCACGAATGAGGCAATAAAGCGGTGGGTGCTCAGGGCGGGCATAAAGAAAGAGATAACTTTTCATTCGGGCCGTCATACGTTTGCGGTCATGATGCTTGACCTCGGAACGGACATTTACACAGTCTCAAAATTGTTGGGACATCGTGAACTGAACACAACTCAGATATACGCCAAGGTTCTTGACAAGAACAAACAGGCGGCTGTTTCAAACATACCGACTATACTCCCTCCCCTGACTGAAAAGCCTGACGGGGATAAATGACATAGAGCGGCGCAAAGGGTTATTTTTTCCCCTCTGTGCCGCTTTTGTCTTTCTTATATAAAAGTATATCTCCTCGCCCTGTCAAGAGCCATGTGGCTGAAACGCCGTAGTCATTGACAAGGTATGTGAGCCACGCCGCCTGAAAGATGTCCCGTGAGGGGTCTTTCTCTAACGTGTTCATGTTCCAACGGTTTATTTCATGCGCCCGTGTGAACGTCTGTTTTCCCCTGATTATCTTTTCATCTTTGAGATAGCGCAGAGCCTCAAAGAAACGCTTTATTACCTTTTGGCTGTCTTCTGTCTGCATTGTTCTTCTGATATTAAGTTAGCGGCTCTGAACCTTTCATTTATTTCTTTCTCACGCTCTGTCATGCGTTCTTGCCAACGACTCTCTGCGTCAGGCGTGAACACGGGTTTTCTTCCCTCTCTGACGGCGTTTTCAAACTCTCTGACCTCTTCTCCTGACATATAAGGTATATACTTGTCAAGGTCTAAAAGAGCCTGAATGTGGTTCATCGTCTCACGTTGAAGAGAGAACAGTTTGCCGATTTCAAGCATTTCTCCCGTGCCGAAGAGAAACCAACGGGCGTTTATCTCAGGCAGTTTTTCAAGAACAGTCAGAATTGGCTGCACACCGAAATTCTCGCCTCTCAACATCTTTGACAGATATTGTGGCGACCACCCCATAAGCTCGGCAAACGGTATTTTCTTTCCACCTGTCTTATATCTGATTATTTCTTCTAATCTTTCGTTCATATCTTTTGACCTCTTTAATATTTTGGTATTTTCTGTTCAACCCCACAGAACTTGACTACACGGCAGCGGCAGAGGAGGCATTGTCTTCCTGACGGGCAACCGCTTTTTTATTTTCGGCGATCTGCTCTTTCAAAAGGTTCATCAGTTCATCAATTTGCCTGTCCTTTGATGCAAGGCTCTGTGCCTGTTGTTGAAGAACAGCCCACACGTCTTTCTGAATTGTCACGCCGTTTTCACTATTCAGGTTAGTTTCAGGCTCATTCTTGAACATTTCTCCCTCGCCTGTCAAAATCCAAACTTCGTTTATATTTTCATCAAGTCGGCAGAGTTTCTTTGCAAACTTGTCTGATAAAGGCACACGCCCGTTCACAATCTGAGAGAATGAAGACTTTGTGTAACCCATTATCTCAGAGAGTTCTCGGTCGTTTTCTGCTACGCCTTTGTAGAGCAGCCAATTAATAGCTTTTCTTATTCTCTGTATCTCCGTCATACGCTTAATTAAAGTTAAAAATCGCAATTTTCTTTCGGAAAATTCTTCTAAAAGCGAAACTTAGTTTATATTTGCACACAGTTACGGTTAAATAACCGCACAAAGATACGAAATAAGAATTAAAATCGGAAATAAACTGATAAGGAAAATCGAAATTTTAACAAGAATTATGGCAGAAATGATTTTCAAAACGGATTGCCAAAAAGAGCGTGAAGCACGTGACAGGGCAATTTACGATGACTACAACAGCCTGATGGCGGTCAAGGGTCAGAGCAAAATGATGGTCATTCAGCACCTCATGGGCAAGTACAACGTTCACAGCATGGGGACGATTTACGTTATCCTGAAACGTGTTGAAGAAAGCCTGAAAACGGAGGAGGTGTAAGCGTATGGCAAGCAAAGAAGCAAACAAGGCGAAGTATCAGTACAACAAGAAGTACGTGGAGGCATATTGGGAACGCCGAGCGCAGCGTGAGAACGGTCAAGTAGAGACCGTGAAGCGGCGTGAGAAGTCTGTGACGCTCTCAACAGACGACAAAGACTTTTTCCCTGAACTCGCCAAAATGGACGTTGAGACCTCAGTCAAGCGTGAGGGGCGTTCAGACGCAAAGTACATCAAGGCTCTTGAAGACGCTAACAGAATGTACAGAAGTGAGAACAAACGCCTGATTAGGCTTCTGACAAAGTATCAGGAGGTAATCAAGCTCGGTTTAACAGCATTAAAGCAAAAAGAAGATGAAGAAATCTAAGGTTTTCAAATGGGCGTTGTTAATCGCCCTCGCCACATGGTTCACGTTCTCTTTCATCGTTCTCATCGGCGAGGAAGACCCGAAGAACCCTTTGACCCTCATTCAGTTTTTCTTTATGAAAGCGGGGGCGTTGGCAAGCACACTTGTGACAGGTTTCTGTTTCGCAAGGTTGAATGAAAAGGGGTTCTTGCCTGACCTCTCAAAACTGATTGACGAGGAGGAATAGCGTATGTGTGAAGTATGTCACGGACACCCCAACTGCCCCGTCTGTTCTCCCGAGCCACGAATGATTGAGTGTGCTGCCTGTCAGGGTCAGGGCTATGTATGGTATCGCTACGACCTTGAAGAGGACAGAGAAACAGAAGTGACGGAGAAAGAGTTCAACGCTCTGCCCGCTGACGAGACCGAAGCCATTGAGAAAGGGCTGCGCTATTGCCAGGGCGAAAAAGAAACGTGTTCTGTCTGTGACGGAACGGGTGAGGTTGAGGATTATGAACTTTATGAACCCGAATGGGACGATTGACTTATGAGCGTAACACTTGAAGAAATGAACGAGAAGCTCGACCGTATCGGCGAGTTGGCTCTGATAAGCGCAAAGACGGTTCTTGACCTGAACGAAGCTGCCCTGTTCACGGGGTTCAGCACGGGACACCTCTATCGCCTGACATCAGGGCGACAGATACCGCACTTCAAGAAGAACCGCAAACTTTATTTCAAAAAGTCTGACCTTGAAGCATGGATGTGCGACAACAGAGTTCAGACGGAGAAAGAGTTAAACTGCAAGGCAGCAACATATTGTTCAACCCACAAAAGATAAAGTCTATGGGAGAGAAAATAAACAGCCACCTGAGGCTTATCCGAGAACGTCTTCTTTCAGGCGGTTCTATAACACCCCTTGAAGCCCTGAGGGACTTTGGCTGTTATCGCCTCGCATCTCGTATAAGTGACCTCAAAAAAGAGGGTCTGAACATCAAGAAGACAATGGAGAAAAGCGTCAGCCGTGTGACGGGTCTCACGGTCAGATACGCAAGATATTTTTTAAGCCCGAAGAAATAAAGCAACGCCCGAAGCATAAAGAGGGCATAAAATAACAAACAAAATGGAAGAAATCATCGAAGTAAAACAGGCTGATATGCTCCAAGCTCTCAACCGAGCTGACATTGACGCACAGGTTGCCACGGCACACGCCTACCCCCGTGACATCAACAGAGTTTTGAACACCATTGAGACGCTCGCGACTATGGATCAAGAGACCGCCGAAGACTGTTTCTACGTTCTGAGACGCAAAGACAAGGACGGCAACGACAGCGTCATTGAGGGTCTTTCCGTTCGCATGGCTGAGATTATCGCCAACGCATGGACGAACCTCAGGGTCGCGACCCGCATCATCGGCAATGACGGGCGTATGATAACGGCTCAGGCTGTTTGTCACGACCTTGAAACCAACGTTGCGGTCTGCAAAGAGGTCAAGAGAAGTATCGTCACAAAGAAAGGCTACACGTTCAGTCAGGATATGCAAGTTGTGACGGGCAACGCCGCCGCTTCTATCGCCCTGAGAAACGCCGTACTGACGGTTATCCCAAAGGCTGTCACAAAGCGCATCATCAATAACGTGAAAAAGGTTGCGCTCGGTCAGTCTATTGACCTTGAAACAAGCCGTCAGAACGTCATTCAGTATTTCGCCAAACTGGGCGTTAAGGAGGAGCAGCTTTTCTTCTACCTCGGCGTGAAGAGCGTTCAGGAGATTGACAAACAGAAAATCTTCGAACTCAGAGCGACAGCCAACGCAATCAAGGAGGGAACGACAACCGTTGAAGAGTGTTTCGTGAAGCCCGCCATTGAAGCCAAGAAACAGGCTGACGCAGTGAAGAAGACAAACAACGCACAAGACAGAGCCGCCGCTGCTATCGCTCAGGCAACGGGCGCACAAGTTCCTGAGGGTGTTGACCCTGAAACGGGCGAAATAAAACAGCCCGCTGCCGAACCCCAAAAGAAGACATCAAAGACAACAACTAAAAAATAACAGCATTTATGGAAATCAAGATTGAAAACGCAAAGGCTGCTTTGAAAACAGCCGATGAGAGCGTCAAAAAAGTTCTTCTCGCTCTCTTACCCGAATTGAAAGAAACAGAGGCACAGACAGCCGCAAATCGCCCGATTACAGAACGTGTGAAGACCTTTGAGGACGCTTGCCGTGAGTTGGGAGAAGACAACCATTTCGTAGAGCAGTATCGTGTGATTGAGGAAAACGCAGATTTTACAAGTGACGGTCACGACATTTTTACATACTTGAAGCTCCGCATCATCGCCGCCGCCCTGAATGAGGGTTGGAAGCCTCAGTTCACAGAAGACGAGGAACGTTGGTATCCTTGGTTCACGCTATGGACGGAAGAAGAACTGTCAGAGAAGAGTGACGAGTGGAAAGCCGACCGACACCTCATATCAACAGGCGACTATTCAGGAGACTGGGCGGGCTTCGCTTATTCGTGCTCGTATAACTCCCCCTCGGATTCGTCTGCGTCCTTCGGTTCTCGCCTTTGCTTTAAGAGCGAAGCTCTCGCCACGTATTGCGGCAAGCAATTCATCAGCCTTTGGGCTGACTTCAACATGATTAAGAAATAACAAGTTAAACCCTCAAAATAACAGCAAAATGAAAGATATTGAGATAATTATCGCTGACCTCCAAGCATGGGTCGAAGAAGACAAAGAGAACAGAGCAATCGCACTTGTTGCAGTTCAGAAGACAGAAGACAAAGAAAAGAGCTACAGCTGCGAGCAGCACACCGTAACCCAGGGCATCATGGGCTTTCTCGTTGACGCTTTTCAGAATGTTCTGAATGACAATGACCCCGAGAACGGCTTGCATAAGGTCTTGAAACGTGCAATACACCGTGAAGCAATGACGGGTCTCATAAAGATTGCAGACCGTCTGTTGAAGAAGAGCGACAAGAAGTCTGAGAACGGTTCAGAAGAGGGAAAGGAGGCTGACCATGAGTAATCAGGTTATCAGACCGAAAGACCGCACAGAGTGGTTGAAATATCGCGAGAGCGGTATCGGTTCATCAGAGGTTGCGACAATCGTAGGGCTGAACCCATGGGAAACGCCTTATCAGTTATGGAGACGAAAGAAAGGTCTTGACCCCGCAAAACAGGAGAACTTCGCGATGAAAGCGGGTCACTATCTTGAAGACGCAGTTGCTCAGTTCTTCAAAGATGAGACGGGCTGCGAGATAATCAAGCGTTCTGCCATTGATTGGATGATAATCAACACAGAGAAGCCGTACATGCGTGTCAGCCCTGACCGCACGTATTGGCTCAACGGTCTCCCCCACAACGCTCATAACAAGGGCATCTTGGAGTGTAAGACAACACAAATGAGCATTGACTCCGAAGACCTCCCAAAGCACTGGTTCTGTCAGGTTCAGTATCAGCTCGGAGTTGCGGAACTTCAAGAGGCTTCACTTGCATGGCTTTGTTCAGGGCGTGAGTTCGGCTACAAGAACCTGACCTTTGTTCCTGACTTCTTCAAATGGCTCTGTGAAGAGGTTGACCGCTTTTGGATTGACTACATTCAGGGGGACAAAGAACCTGACCCGCAGAACGCCAAGGACATTCTCTTGAAGTTCAACAAGCACACGGGTGGCAAGGTCATTGAGACAACTGACGAGATTTTTCAGGCTTATTCAGACCTGAAAGACGTGAAGCAGCAGCTCGCAGAACTCTCTGACCGCAAGACCGAGCTTGAAGAGAAGATAAAGCTCGGCTTCGGAGACGCAGAAGCCCTGAGCTACGGCGGCGATACAATCGCAACATGGAAAAGCCCCAAGCCCTCAGAGAAGTTTGACGACAAGGCTTTCAAGGCTGACCACCCCGACCTCTTCAAAGAGTATGCTAAGACGGTTCAGGGCGCAAGGCGTTTTCTCTTGAAGTGATTACAATGTAATCGTATAACCGAAACAGACAGATGAACAGAAAGAACAAATAACATATAACATAATAAACTCCGCTCATGGGTGAGAGCAGCCGAAAGGTCTCTCAACGCAAGCTGTTATGCGTGGTTAGCCCTGTCAGCGGGGTTTTCTCAGATAGACAAGAAACAACATGATACAGTTACGTTCAAATCAGGTTGAACCGATAGAAAAGGCTATCAGTTTCTTTCAAGAGAAGAAGCCGAAGCCCTCTTTGATTGTTCTCCCGACAGCATGGGGAAAATCAATTCTGACAGCCTTTGTCGCGAAGAACACTAACGATAAGATGATTGTTCTTCAACCCTCAAAAGAGTTGTTGGAACAGAATTATTTGAAGTATGTGAACCTCTGTGACGGGTTCGCAAATGCGGGTATATACAGCGCAAGTTTCGGGAGCAAGGAAATCGCTCAGATAACCTACGCCACGATAGGTTCAATCAAGACGCTCGGGGCAAAGTTCAAGGCTCTCGGCTTCAAAAAAATGTTGATAGACGAGGCACACCTCTTCCCACGTGAGGCTGACAGCATGCTCGGCACGTTTCTCAAAGAGAGCGGCATCACTCACGTTCTCGGCATAACGGCGACACCTGTCAAGCTGCAGACGGGAAGAGACCAATTCGGACAGAATTATTCAAAGCTCGTCATGCTGACATCAAGAAGCAAAAAGGGCAATTTCTTCAAAGACATTATCCATGTCGGTCAGGTCTCAGAAATGGTGCGCCTCGGCTTTTGGTCTCCCCTGACTTATGAGGCTTCACAGTTTGACGACAGCCAACTTGTCTTCAACAGTTCAAAAAGCGAGTACACGGAGGACAGCGTTCAAAGGGCTTTTGAAGAGAACGGCGGCACACAGACGATTGTCAACGCTCTTGACGCTCACCCTGAACGGCAGCACATTCTCGCCTTTGCCCCCTCAGTTCAGGACGCTATAAGTCTCTCAGAGCGTTATCCGAACTCGGCTGTCATATACGGCGATATGGATAAGCGTGAGAGGGCTTCAATCATTGAGCGTTTCAGAAAGGGCGAAATACGGGTCATATTTAACGTGAGAGTGCTTTCAACGGGCTTTGACTATACAGGTATTGATTGCATTGTTTTAGGCGTTTCTACGGCTTCTATCGCCCTCTATTATCAAATCATCGGACGAGCCACCCGTATTGACCCTCAGAAGAAAGACGCTCTGATAGTTGACCTCGGCGGCAATGTTCAGCGTTTCGGGCGTGTTGAAGACCTGACCTTTGAGAAAGGCAGAATGTGGCGTTTGTTCGGTTCAGGCGGGCGGCTGCTCTCAGGCATACCAATCGCAGACATCGGTCAGTACACCCGTGAGGACACTCAGGCTATTGACGCTCAGGCGGCGCAGCCTATTCAGGTTATGCCTTTCGGCAAATATAAGGGGGAAAGGATAAGCAATATTCCTCTTGACTACCGCAAATGGATGATACGGGCTTTTGAGTGGAACAGCCGAAACGTGAAACTGAAAAAATCAATCATGGCAACCCTTTAATCAAGACAACATTATGGCAAGACCAAAACGAACGACAGTTGATTATTACCCGCATTATGTGAAATGCGGGCGCACGATCTACATTCTTGAAGCCCGCTTCGGGAATGACGGTTATGCTTTTTGGTTCAAGGTTCTTGAAGTTCTCGGGGAGAGCGAGGGGCATTTCTATGACTGTTCTGTTTCTTCAAATTGGGAGTATCTTCTTGCAAAGACACGGGTCAACGCTCAGACGGCGACAGAAATAATCGGGGTTCTCATCAACCTCGGCAAAATTGACAAAGAACTATGGGAAAAGAACCGTGTTATTTGGATAGAGAATTTTGTCAACAACCTCACAGAGGTTTACAGAACCCGCCGAACGGAATTGCCTCAAAAGCCTGTTTTCAAAGAAGAAAAACAACAGCCTGAAAAGGTTATCTCCGAGAAAACCCCTGACAAAGAACAGTTAAAAGAGATAAAACCCGCCAAAGGAGAGAAGAGTAAAGGAGAGGAGAGCAAAGAGAAATATCCTTATCAGGATATAGTCGCCATGTGGAACTCTGTCTGTCTCTCATGCCCAAAGGTTCTCAAAGTCACAGAGGCGAGAAAACAAAAGATGAAGACCCGCTTTCAAGAGTTCGGCGTGAAGCGTGAAGAACTGACAGATTTCGTGATGCGCCTCTTTCAGCGTGTTCAGGCTTCTGACTTTCTCACGGGGCGCAGTACTGACAAAATGGGTTGGGTTGCCAATTTTGATTGGGTCTTTGAGAATGAGAAAAACTGGGTCAAGGTCTCTGAGGGCAACTACGACAACAAGAGGGGCGGCGGTTCAAACACGGCACAGAAGCCCGTACAAGCCGCTGACGGCTCTCAGGTTCAGTTGGGCGTTGGAGAATACATAGACGGCTCAGGGCGGCGCACATACGGCACGGGGCGGGCTAATATCCCAATGACGGCAGCACCCCGCCCGTCTGAGCGTTATTCATGGGACGCTGCTTCACATACATGGATTTTGCAATGAAACAGAAGAAAACGGACATCAGCCTTGAAGAAAAGGCAAGGCGGGCGAACGGTCTCAGCCGTTCTTGCTCAAAGTGTAATCATTTCCCCTGTTCAGAAGTCTTTTCAAGGCTCTGCAGCGAGGCTTTTATTGAGGGCTTCAAAAAGGGTTATCAAAAACACAGAAAGGAATTATCAAAATGAAAAGTTATTCAGACTTCGGCATAAATATCCCCTACGGGCGCACATCGGGAAAGGTCAAGACCTATTGCCCGAAATGTCACAACCAAAGGCATGACAGACGCGACAAAAGTCTTTCTGTTGACCTTGACAAAGGTCTTTGGAATTGTCATTATTGCGGTTGGGGCGGGTCTCTTGAAACAAAAGAGCCTTGGGAGCGTGAAGAACGCCCGTGGCATAACTACGCTCCGATAAAGCGTCAGAAGCCTGTCTACAAGAAGCCCCCTCAGCACGCTTTGACGGCTGTCAGCGAAAGAGCCTTGAAGTGGTTTGAGGGAAGAGGAATAAGCGCAGCGACCCTGAACGCTCTGAAAGTCTCAGAGGGCATGGAATGGATGCCGCAGAACAACGCTCAGTCGAACACGGTTCAATTTAACTACTTCCTGAACGGTCAGCTCGTCAACACAAAATACCGCACGGGCGACAAGAAGTTCAAGCTCGTTTCAGGGGCGCAGCTTATCCCGTACAACATTGATGCGATCAAGGGTCAGAAAGAGTGTATCGTGACAGAGGGCGAAATGGACGCTCTCTCATTCTACGAGATTGGCTTTCATAATGTTGTCAGCGTTCCGAACGGGGCTAACGCAAACCTTGAATACCTTGACGATTTCATCGAAGAGTATTTTGACGACAAAGAGACTATCTACATAGCCTCTGACACAGACACCAAGGGCGTTCTCCTGAAAGACGAGCTTTTGAGACGCTTCGGGGCTGAACGCTGCCGCATTCTTGACTACGGTCAGGACTGCAAAGACGCTAACGAGGTCTTGATGAAATACGGGGCGGCGGCTCTGAAAAAATGTCTCTCAGAAGCTCCCGAGGTCAAGTTGGAGGGGGTCTTCACGGTCTCTGACTTTGAATCGAACCTTGACGCTCTCTTTGAACACGGTATGCAGAAAGGCGCAACGATAGGGCTTGAAAACCTTGACCGCCTTATTTCATTTGAGACGAAACGCATCTGTGTCGTGACGGGTATTCCTGGCTCGGGAAAGTCTGAGTTCATTGACCAAATAGCCGAGAGACTCAATATGCGCTACGGGTGGAAATTCGCATACTTCAGCCCTGAGAACGCACCTCTCGAATACCACGCTTCAAAACTGATTGAGAAGTTCACGGGACAGCACTTTGACCGTCAACACCTGACGCTCCCAGCTTATCGTCAGATAAAAGAATATCTGAATACGAACTTTTTCTTTATCAGCCCAAAGGAAGATTACAGGCTCGACACAATTCTTGAAAAAGCCCGCTTTCTTGTCAGACGGCGTGGCATAAAATGTCTTGTCATTGACCCGTACAACCGCTTGGAGGACGAAAGTGACGGACACAACGAAACAAAGTATATTTCAAAGCAGCTTGACCGTCTGACAAACTTTGCACAGCGCAATGACGTTATGGTAATTCTCATGGCGCACCCGACAAAACAGTCAAAGAACAAAGACGGGGTTATCGAAGCCCCCACCCTTTATGACATCAGCGGCTCGGCGCACTTTTATAACAAAACAGACTTCGGTATTGTCGTTCACAGAAACAGAATTGACAACACGGTGGAGGTTCACGTTCAAAAGGTGAAATTCAGGCACCTCGGAGAGTGCGGAACGGCTCTCTTCAAATACAACCTGAACAACGGGCGTTACAGCCCATATACGGCGGGGGTTGAACCCGTATGGGACAACTCAAACCATCTTCAAGAGGAAATGAACAGACGGGCGAAAGAGGCGGAGGAGGCTGCGGTCTTTGACTTCACGGCTCAACCGCTTGACGATTGCCCGTTCTGACGAGATATAAGTTTAACCAAAACAGACAGACAAAATGGAAAGTAAAAAAGAATTTGACAGCCTGAAAGACAAACTGAAAAAGTTAAAGGCTCTCGCAGAAAGAGGCTGCGGAGGAGAGGCAGAAAACGCACAGAGGCTCTTAGAGCGTCTCTGTGCCGCTAACGGCATTGACTTGGAATTACTTAACGATGAAGAAAAGAAAAGCCGTTATACGTTCAATATCGGGCGTAATCGGGTCTTTATAACTCTGTTCACGCAATGTTACTGCAAGGTCACAGATAGCTCGAAAATGAGTTACAGACAAGAATCCCGCTCTGAAATCTCTCTTGAACTCACTCAGGTTGACTATGCAGAATTGAAAGGGCTGTATGAATGGCATAAGGCGAATTTTGAAAAAGAACTTGAAGACATCAAAAAGACAATTATTCATGCTTATTGCCAAAAGCACAGACTTTATCCTGAAAGCCCCTCTGAGACCTCAAACGACAAGCCCCTGACAGAAGAGGATTTGGAAATGCTCAGAAAGGTTATGAAAATGGAGGGGCTTATTAACGACAAGACTTATCAACACTTAATCGAAGAATGATATGGAAAGAAATAAGTTTAACCAAATAAACAGACAAAATGAAAACATTTGTGATTACACTATCAAAGACGTTCCCGAGAACGCACATTCATTCAGGGCGTGAGACTAATTTCGCTCATCTACTCGGCAACGGGTTGAACCTGACAGAAGACGGCTTGAAAATTTGCCGTCACAAAATTCACACGGTCAGGACAAACCTCCCATTAATTATGGGAGAAACGAATTTCTGAAATACAGAGCGGGCAAGCGGTTCTCTCAATCAGAGAATGGACGGGCAGACCATACGGAAGCCCTCAGAAAGAACTCGCACGACTCACAGGTTCTGACGGCGTTGGGGTTCAGGCTCTTAAACTTAAAGACCTTTTCAGTTCGACAGTTATTGACGGAGAAAAGGTTGAATTGCCCGATTTAGCGGCGCATGACGGGCTTTCGTTCTCAGATTGGTATGATTGGTTCAGAAAGGTTGATTTAAGACAGCCAATGGCAATTATTCACTTTACAAAATTCAGATATGGAAAGACAAGTGACAGTAGAAGAAGTGAGAAGTTTTCTCTCGGCTTCTGACAGACAATTTGTGAAAGGCGGCATCAAAGTTTCCTGTGTCCGCTTCAAACGTGATGAAGAGGGCAACTGCACGGACATTCTCCTTGACTACGAACAGACAGTTTCAGAGACAGGGGAAAACAACGCTCAGGAGGGTTCAAAATGACAAAACACAGACTAACCCCGCAGACACGGACAAAAGCCCCGCAAAGGGTCTCAAACCCTCAGACAAGGGCAAGGGACAACCCTCAGGGGAAAAGACAGAGAGAAGAGAGAAAACCGTGAACGCAAATGTTCTGAACTTTCTAACGAAATCGGAAGTTAAACCATAATTCAAAACATAAATAAAATGGGAAATTACAGCATTAAGGCAAACCTCCTGAAAATAAAGGGGGCTTTTGTGACAAAGCTCAAAGGCAAGACAGCCACAAGGCGTTGCCTCGTTATTGACATTGACGAGAGCGGAATGTTCCTCGGCGAGAAAGGTTGTTACCTGAACATGGCGGCGATAGAAATGAATGAGAGCCGCTACGGGGACACTCACGTTGTCAAGGTCTCACTCGCCAAGGATGTGGTTGAGAAAATGACAGAAGAAGAGCGCAAGGCAATCCCTATCCTCGGCGGCATGCACCCGCTTCAATCTCAGGCGCAGCAAATTCAGGGTCAGTTGGACGGGGCTTCTGTCTGTGAGAATATGGACGATCTGCCGTTCTGATAATCATCAGGCGGGCGCAGCCTCTTCTGAGACTGACAGAATTTCAAGGGCGGGGAGTTAAATCCCCGTTCTTTTGTCCCAAAAGCCGATTGCGCCCCCACAAAAGACTTTCCAATGACGAGTGATAAATTACAGCAATCAAAGAAGAAAAGCCGACAGAAGTCAAATTCGGCAAAATTAACTGACGTATTTACGACAATCTGCAAGACCGACCTCAGGGTTGAATGCGTCAAAGAGTTCAAGTTCCACCCCGTCAGAAAGTGGCGTTTTGATTACGCCATACCTGAACACAAAATCGCCCTTGAAGTTGAGGGCGGCGTTTGGACGGGAGGACGGCACACCTCTTCTGTCGGCTTTATGAAAGACATGGAGAAATACAATACGGCTACCCTCATGGGGTGGCGGGTATTCAGAACAACGCCTGACGAGCTGTACCGCTTGAAGACCCTGAACTTGCTCAAAACGGCAATTTTAGGTGTTTTTGACCCCGAAAAGGCTTGATTTTGGGCTTTATGTGATTATATTATAATCATTTTGAGTATTTTTGCAAACGGATAAGGTATAATAATTCAAACAGATAAAGACATGAAAACAGAAACTGTAAAACTTTCTCAGGTTCAAGTGAATGAGGCGAACCCGAGAACAATCACAAATGAGAAGTTTCAGAAACTTGTCAACAGCATTCTTGCACTCCCGAAGATGCTTGAACTCAGACCCATTGTCGTTGACAACATGATGGTTGCCCTCGGCGGCAATATGCGTTTCAGGGCTTTGACCGCCATTTCTGACCTCTCGGAAGACGAACTGAAAAGCCGCCTTTTCTCTGTCAATGACGTGAAGAAGAAAACAGAGGGCGAACAGCAAGCCCTCCTGACACATTGGCTGCGTTGGCGTGACAGCCCGACTGCAATCATCATCAAGGCTTCGGAGCTGTCAGACGCAGAGCAGCGAGAGTTCATCATCAAGGACAACATCGGCTACGGAGAATGGGACACGGACAGCCTGACCGCTCAGTGGGACAATGAAGAGTTAGTGGATTGGGGCATTGAGTTCCCTGACGCTGAAAACGCCCTGAACGCTCAGAACGGGAGCGGCTCAGGTTCAGAGAAGCAGAACAGCGCACCCGAAAGCAGCCTCTTTGACCGCTTCATCGTTCCACCGTTCTCAATTCTTGACACCCGCAAGGGATATTGGCAAGACAGAAAGAAGAAGTGGTATGACATCATCGGCGACATGGGCGAGAGCCGTAACGACACTCTTGTCACGTCTCTTGAAATCAAGTACAAAGACCTCTATCAAAGAACCCGTGAACACAGAAAAGAACTCGGCATTTCTTTCAAAGAGTACATCGAAAAGTACGTCAGCCAAGAAGACCTTGAAAAAGAACAGGCGAAAATCGTTGCTCAGGGCGTTTCAATTCTTGACCCCGTTATGGCTGAAATCGTCTGCCGTTGGTTCGGTCAGGAGAACGGCAAAGCCTTTGACTGTTTTGCGGGCGATAGCGTCTTCGGCTTTGTGGCAGCTTATCTCGGCAATGACTTCACGGGCGTTGAACTGAGAGAGAAACAGGCGGCTTTGAACAACGAGCGTGTGGAGGGCATGAACGCCCGCTATATCTGCGATGACGGTCAGAACGTGGCGCAGCACATTGAGCCTGAGAGCCAAGACCTCCTCTTTTCTTGCCCGCCTTACTTTGACCTTGAAAAGTATTCAGACCTTCCGAATGATGCATCAAATCAGGGGTCATACGAGGATTTCATCAAGATTTTGGAGAACGCTTTCACGGGGGCTGTTTCTTGTCTGAAAGAAAACCGCTTCGCCGCTATCTGTGTCGGAGACGTGAGAGACAAGAACACGGGCTTTTATTATGACTTCTGCGGCGACATAAAGCGCATATTCAAACAGAACGGAATGCGCCTTTATAATGAGATTATCTTGGTCGAACAGACCGCTTCAACGGCTCTGAGGGCTTCACGTTACATGGATAGCCGCAAGGTTGCCAAGACGCATCAGCACCTCTTGGTCTTCTTCAAGGGCGACCCGAAGAAAATCAAGAAAGAGTTCCCCAAGATTGAGTACACGGAAGAAGACCTGTCAAAGACCGACTCAGGCGAGACGGGTTCAGAGAGTGAAACAGAGTAAACAGAAACGCCATGCAAGCAAAGATTTGGAATTTCTCTCAGTGGATAAAAGAGACCGACCCGAAGCGTCTCAGGGACATTTTCGATGAAGCCCTGAAAAAGTCAGGTTTCAACGTTCTCTGCTTCACTGACCACCATTTTCAGCCTCAGGGTTACACCGCCCTGTGGCTTCTGACAGAAAGCCATTTCGCCGTTCACACTTTCCCTGAGTTTGAAAAGTCGTATATCGAGCTTTCAAGTTGTAACTTGGAATTTTATCAAGAATTCCTGAAACTGACAAAAGAACTATGAGTGCAGCACAAGATAAGAAACAAAGACAGATGAAGCTCGCCCGCCTTGAAATCGTGGCGCAGCTCTTCAAGCGTGGTTACAGCCGCCGCAAGATACGGGAAGAGGTCAAGAACCGTCTTGACCTGAAAAGCTATTCCCTCGGCACGGTTCAGAGTGACGTTCAGACCTTGTTGGCTGAATGGCGTGAAGACCGTATCGAAAACACCGATGATTTGGTGCAGCTTGAACTTGAACGCATTGACGATGCGTTGCGTGAGTTGTGGGAACAGTGGGAGAAGTCAAAGACAGACTATAACAAGACACAACGCAAGCAGAAAGGCTCTCCCTCCCGTGACAGCGAGACGGGTCAGACCTCAATCAAGACATATCAGACAGAGCGAACGGAAACAGAGGTTATCTGCCTTGGCGATGCTTCTTATATCGCCGAGATACGCAAGCAGCTTGAAGAACGCCGCAAGCTCCTCGGCTTGTACGCCCCTGAAAAGAAAGACATCAACGCCAACGGCTCATTTGCCGCCTATCTCATTGAGAGCGGCATGATAGATGAAGCCGAGCAAGAGGCGGGAGATGTCAAGGAAGACGAATAAGCCCTATTGCGGCTCTCTGTCGGCGTAAGTATTCTGAGTGGTTCACTTATCCCATTCAAAAGCGTACCGCCGACATACTCAAAATTCGGAGAAAATAACTATGGCAAAGAAACAACGGAAAGAAACTATCAAGAAACTCAGTTTTGAGGTCATAAACTCATGGCGGGCAGATTGGAATAAATTTGTCCGTGAAGCCTTTGGCGTGAACCTTGACCCCGAGCAGCAAGAAATTCTGTCAAGCGTTCAACACAACAGGCGCACGTCCGTTGCCTCAGGCACAGCCCGTGGCAAAGACTTTGTCGCCGCTTGTGCCGCCATATCGTTTCTTTATCTCACGCCCCGTTGGAGGCGCACAAAGAACGGGGGCGCAGAGTTGGTTGAGAACACAAAAGTGGCTCTGACAGCCCCGACCGACCGTCAGGTAAAAAACATCATGATGCCTGAGATTAGCCGCCTTTACAACAGAGCCAAGGCAAGAGGCATACAACTGCCAGGGCGTTTGAACGCTTATGACATCAGAACAGAAAGCGATGAATGGTTTCTGACGGGCTTCAAGGCAGACGAGAACAACCATGAAGCGTGGTCAGGCTTTCACGCCGTTCATACAATGTTTGTCGTTACCGAGGCAACGGGTATCGGCGATGATACGTTTGGGGCTATTGAGGGTAACTTGCAAGGCGACTCACGCATCTTGATTGTCTTCAACCCCAACACAACAGTCGGCTACGCTGCCCGCTCTCAAAAAGGAGACCGTTGGCACAAATACCGCCTGAACAGTCTGACAGCCCCGAACATCGTTCAGAAAAAGACCGTCATTGCGGGTCAGGTTGACTATGAGTGGGTTCAAGACAAGTTGGCGAACTGGTGTACTGAAATCAGAGAAGAAGAAGCCACGGCAGAGTTTGACGACTTTCAGTTTGAGGGCAAGTGGTATCGCCCCGAAGACCTTTTCAGAAAGAAAGTCTTGGGCAAGTTCCCCAAAGTGGGCGAAGACGTTCTTATCCCTGAACAGTGGTTGGAAATCGCACATCAGCGTTGGATAGAGGCTCACGGGCGACAACCCGCCACAACAGAGCCACGGATCATGGGCGTTGACGTTGCGGGCATGGGACGAGACTGCACTTGCTTTGTTGAGCGTCAGGGCTGTTGGGCTTCTGAGTTCAAGACACACAACAGCGGCGGCTCGGCTGACCACATGAAGATTGCGGGGGCTATCACAGACCGCCGCCGACATGAGATTGAAATGTACGTCAGCATTGACACAATCGGCGAGGGTGCGGGCGTGTTTTCCCGTTGTGTTGAGAATGAACGGCGTGAGAACTCTCATTACATCATCAGTTGCAAATACTCAGAGGGAGCGAAAGGCTTCAACGGCAAGAACCTGACCGACACAACGGGTCAGTATGAGTTCCTGAACATGAGGGCGTACCTCTTTTGGGCTGTGCGTGATTGGCTGAACCCGAAGAACGAGACGGGTGCCATGCTGCCGCCTGACCCTCAGTTTGATGAAGAGGCGACAGAAATAAAATGGTCTTTCAGGTCAGACGGGCGCATATACATTGAGCCGAAAGAAGACATCAAGAAGAGGCTCGGGCGAAGCCCCGATAAGTTTGACGCTTTCGCGAACACGTTCTATCCGCTCAGAGGAAGCCGCCGCATTGACCTGAACCGTATCGCCCGTATGGTACACAGATAATTCAAGTTTAACAAATAAATCATCAAAGAAAATGACTATCGAAGAAATCCTTGCCTCACTCAGGACAGAGGCTCAGAAAATAGCCTTTTTGAAAGAGAAGACTATCAACGTCCCATTGTGGCGTGGTCGCTTTGGTCTCATTCAAGAATTTGACCCGACAAAGCACCCTGTTATGAACAAAGCCAAATACCCTGATATTGTCACGGACAGCGGCATTCAGGAGGTAACCCGTGTGACGTGTGACTTGCAGCGGCTCGCCGTGAAGCGCATGACAGAACTTGTTACGGGCATACCCGTGAAACGTGTTTACAGCCCTGAGAATGACCGTCAGAAAGAAGTGGCGAACTATCTTGAAAAGATATTTGACAAGAACCGCATTGACAGCGTGAACATCGAACGCTGCAACATGCTCTTTGCGGGCTGTGAAGTTATGACGCTATGGTACGCCGTTGAACAGAAGCACACGACCTACGGGTTCTCTTCAAACCTGAAATTCCGCTGTCGTAACTTCTCCCCTATGCTCGGCGATGACCTTTACCCGCTCTTTGATGAATACGGCGACATGATAGCCATGTCAGTGGCTTACACCCGTAAGAACGGCAAAAAGACCGTTCAGTACTTTGACTGTTATATGGCGACCCGCCACATCAAATGGTCAACAGAGAGCGGCGAATGGGCTGTCATTGAAGACGAGCAGATAACTTTGTTAAAGATACCGTGCATCTATATGTGGAGACCGACCCCGATATGGGAGGACACCTCAAAGACCGTCTATGAGATTGAATGGTCGCTGTCAAGAAACGGAAATTATCTCCGTGAGAACTCAAAGCCTATCTTCGTTGTTCTCGCCGATGATATTATTCAGTTCGGCGATGAGAAAAGTTCAAATGAAGAGGCGAAGAGCGTCATGCAATATCCGAAAGGCTCAACGGCTCAATACGTCACATGGCAACAGGCGACAGAAAGCCTGAAATACCATGTCGATACCCTGAGAAACCTTTTCTTCACTCAGCTGCAGTTGCCTGATTGGTCATACGAGAAGATGTCGCAGCAAGCCCTCTCAGGTGAGAGCCGCAAGCAAATGTTCATTGATGCGCAGCTCAAAGTCAAGGACGAAAGCGGTCGTTTGATTGAGTTCTTTGACCGTGAAATAAATGTCGTGAAAGCGTTCTTGAAGATTGCTCTTGGAGAGGCTTACGCCGCCGACATTGACGCTCTCCCCGTTGAGACCGTTGTCACGCCTTTTGCTATCACAGACAAACAAGACTTGGCGAACTACCTCATGTCCGTGAACGGCGGCGAGCCTATCATGTCACAACGTGAGAGCATTGAACGCCTTGGCGAGAGTGATGATGTGGACACCACCCTGAAAGAAATTCAGGAACAGAAGACGGTGGACGTGTTTGAACCGACAGAATAACGCGAGAGCATGGCACCAACAAGAAGACCACCGAACAGAAAGAAGCCTGAGCAGCTGAAATACCGCTGCCGTGACTGCCGTCACAGTTATGATTGGCACAGCAAGGCTCTTGACGGTCATTTGATTTTGTGCCGCTGCCCTTATGATGAAAAGACAGAACACGGGCGGTGGTGCAAATTCCTGAATGACTTTCAATGTGATAAATTTATCCTGAGAGACAATGGCACTCAATAAATACGACAAACAGCATCTGCGCAACCTGACAGCCTACGAGCGTCAGGTTGACGCTATATACAGGGCGGCGGTCAAAGAAGCCGCTGCCCTTGGGCTTTCTATCCGTGATTTAGACCCGACACGGCTCTTTTCTTTCTCTGACTATCCAATTACACGCAAAAGGCTCGAAAGTCTCTTAGAGAGCCTAAAAAGCGGGTTGTCGGCTGTCATAGTGAACGGCGTAAACCATGAATGGACGCTCGCCAACAACAAGAACAACGAGCTGTGCCGTCAGGTCTTCGGCGATAACGTGGGCAAGCTCTCAAACGCCCAATATCGCCGATACTTCAAGAATAATGAAGAAGCCCGTGACGCATTTCTCGCCCGCAAGGTTCAGGGCTTGAACCTCTCTGACAGAGTTTGGAAATATACAAATCAGTTCAAAGAGGAAATCGAACTCGGGCTTGACATCGGTCTGAGAAGCGGAAAGGCGGCTGAACGTCTTCAAAAAGACTTGCAACTGTTTCTTCAACACCCTGACATGCTCTTTCGCCGTGTCAGAGACGAACACGGGCAGTTGGTATTGTCAAAGCGTGCGGCTGCTTACCACCCTGGGCGTGGCGTGTACCGAAGCTCATATAAGAACGCCCGCCGCCTTGCCGCCACAGAGACGAACATCGCATATCGCTCGGCTGACTTCGCCCGTTGGCAAGACCTTGACTTTGTTGTCGGCATTCGTGTTGTCAGAAGTAACAACCACCCCGTGGAAGACATCTGCGATGAACTGAGCGCACCCATGGGCAGCAAGGCTGTCAAGGGTCAGGGCTGTTACCCAAAGGACTTCAAGTTCACGGGGTGGCACCCGCATTGCCGCTGTCACGCTGAAACAATTTTGAAGACAGAGGAAGAAATGATGCGTGACAACGAAAGGCTGCTCAAAGGCAAAGAACCTCTGAAAGAAAGCGTGAACACGGTCACGGACGTACCTCAGGAGTTCAAAGATTGGCTAAAAGACAATAAAGAGAGGGCGAAAAGAAGCACGTCTGTGCCTTATTTCATCAGCGACAACGAGAAATATTTGCCAAAGGGTTACAAGAACTTGTACGCCCTGAAAACGCCGTATGAAACTTATGCTGAATATGAAGCCGCCATGAGATATAACAAGAAGCACGCTGACTTCACGCCTGAGGTCTTGAAGAACATCAGAGAGTTAGACCAAACTCTCCCCGTGATGCAAGGCAAGATAATGAATTTCACAGAGGCTGACGAGTTGAAAGGCAACCCGCATTTTTCTGATCCTGACGCATTGAAAGAGGGGTTTCACGATAATTGTCAGACTTGTACAATGACTTATGAGTTAAGGCGCAGAGGCTTTCCCGTTGAAGCCTTGCCGAATAAAGGCGATGAGTTTTATAAAGTGTGGTGTCCGAAAAACAATCTGACATGGAACGACCGCTTTCTCAACCCTGACGGCTCACGCCCAATAAAGAACCGCCCCTACGTGTTGCGTGACACGATAACCGCCAAGGTTGGTTTCATTGAAGACGCAACAAAAGAGACAGGGCGTTACGAACTTTTTCTGAAATGGAAAACTGTAAAGGGGATTGACAGAGGGTCGCACGTTATGATTGTTGAGAGACAAAAAGACGGTAATCTATTGTGGTTAGACCCTCAGTCAGGAAAACACGGCTCTTCAAAAACATTTAATGGGTTTATGAAAAGTGCCGTTCCAATAAAAATAAGCGTTCTGCGAATTGACGATAAAATCATTAACCCCAAATTCGCAGAACGCCTGAAAAAAGCCTCAGAATAATTCAAGGGCTTCAAGACCGCTCACGACAGAAACATTGTCGCCTCTTAACAAGAGGACAACGGGGAGACCCGTTGGGGGCGGCTCTTCTCCCTTGAAACCATGATTGAGTTGAAAGGCTTGTGCCCCTTTCACATTTCCGACAAAAGAGCAACTTTCATAGCCTAATTCTTTTGTTTTCTCTTGAATGATTTTTGGTATTTTCATACGTTTTCTCTGATTAAACACGGGTTTTCTCGTAGAATATCCCGTTATAGGTTATTTTTCTCGAATTTGACGCACACGGGCTTTGGTTTTCTCTTTGGTGTAATTATTCACTTAGAAAATTATCGCCCGACATAGAGCCGCAATCGCCTTTTGACCCTGAAATCGAAACTAAGTTATGATTTTGTCAGGTCACGGGGCAAAGATAAGCCCTTTTACTGAGATAACGGGAAAAAGCCCGATTTATTGTCTCTGAGGGTCAAAAACGGGCGTTCAGGCTGCAAGCGCAGTTGCGTTCAAACCTGAAATAAGCCCGATTTGCCCGTTTTTAGCCCCGCTGACGGCTTTTCTCTTGTCAATGGTGTAATTTATCATCTGACGAAGTAAAACACGCCGTACGGGCTTTATTTTGTCTTTTCGTGTGAAGCGGTTCACGGGTAACGGTTGTTTTCGCCCCCGTGTATGGGTTGCCGTCTGAAACGCCGATGTTCCAAAGGCGGCTGACCTTGCACCCGATTTGTTCAGGGCTGAAACGCTCATAGATAGCCGAGAGAGACGTGAAGAAGAAATCCCGTTCCCCCGTCTGTTCGGGCGGCTCTCTGAATGTCACTCGGTAGATGAACCCGCAGCGGGCTTTGTCTTTCTCTCCCCCGCCTGTTGTCTGTCTGTTGTCTGTCATTTGTTTTTCGTTTTGCTCGCCTGACTGTCTGAGGCGAAAATTCAACTTCAATTCAAGAGGGCGAAATCGCAGAGTACGTTAGTACTTTTTCTCTCCTTTTCTTTGCTCTCCTTTATACGCGCGCAGGTAGCGCATTTTCTCGCAGAAAACTTGGGTTTTCTCAGAGATAACCACCCATTATCTACGAGAAAATTAAAATTTTTAACAATAAAAACTACTTTTCCCGAAAAAGACTCTCGAGAGAATAGAACGGCGAGAAGCGTTTGATGCGTGAGGCGGCTTCTTGACCCCATATCGCAGCTATCAGACGTATTGCGTCCACGTCCCCGTCAAAGGCGATTGCGCTCTCATGATTGTTGAACTCATAACAGTAAACCTCCTGAGGGTCGCACTCTGTTCTTATGCGGTTCTGAATGTCATGAATGTGGGCGAACATCTTGTTTATGCCGTCCTGAGTACCGTAACCCCCGCCTCCGAAAGAAACAAGCCGCTCGTTGGGTTTCAGCCTGATAGACTTCTGACCCTGTTCAAACTGTTCTTTTGAGAAAGCGTAGAAACAGCGGTATTTCTTAGCGTCTGTCTTGTCACGCTCTTCACACAACTCATGGTAGCGTTTCAGGGTCTTTGCGTTCTTATAGACCAACATGCCGTCATTGTCCCAATCCTGACGAACTTCAAATTTCTCTGTGCTCATAATATAAACTTTGTTTTGATCGATTTATTGCCTTTCGACTTATGAAGCCCGTCAGGGGCTTTCTGCGGCTCTCTGACGGGCTTTTATTATTCATGCTTATAACTCTCGCAGAATGTCATTGAAAGCCTTTTCTGCGGTCTCTTTCACGCCTTTAGGGTCTCCGTAGAACTTTTGAGCGGCTTGAAGAATTATCAACATCGCCCGTCCGAGGGCTGTCATGATGACTGACGGGTCGTTTGTTCTCTCTTGAAGAACTTTCAGAACCTCTTGATATAGGTTCTCTTGATTGCTGTTCATTGTTGCCATTGTGTCTTTGATTTATTTGTTTAACTTTACTCGGTTCATCAACTGTCCTGAGAGTTCATGCAGCTCACGGCTTCTTTCAGGTGTGAGTTCACGGGCGTGAGCCGTTATCGCCTGAGTGAGCTTCCAAAGGGTTGCCCCGCCCTGAACGCCGTCCTCGGGGTCGTTGCGCATCAATATCTTTTCGACCTCCTTGCTCTCTTGTTTCAGAAGACCGCCGCTGCTTGTCAGGCGTTTCAGTTCGTGTTCGAAGTCAACATCAATCTCCGAAGCCCCCTGTATTTCAATCGCCTTTTGCATGAGGTTGTCCTTGCTGAACAGACCTTTTGTGAGGTCTTTGACAGCCGAGACGGTTGTCTTCGTGTCGAGTTCATAGGTCTTGTTGGATAGCTGCAGATTGTCAGGCAGCTTTGAACCCAAGTGAACTTGCTTCATAACGCTCTCCCTGACCATACCGTTAAGGCAAGCCCCGTTCAGGAGAAAGGCTCTCATATCAACAGCCCCGTCCCCGTAGTCAGAGGTTGAGAAGCGTGCGCCCGCAAAGATTGTGACAGTTCCGTTCTTCACGGTCGGTATCTCAATCGGTGTCGGAAGAATTGTCTCCGCCCATACCTTTGTGTCGTTCATATAAGCGTCAGAAATGACTGCGCCCTGACCCGCTGCCTCCTGAACAAACGCCGTGAGAATTTCAACTGAGTTCAGGCGGCGATAACTGTCAGAGAGAACACCCCTCACTTGCTGCCCTACGGTTCTGACAAGAACACGGCTGCGCTGCGTCCAATCGCTATGTTGGTTCAGAAGATGTGCAGCGAGGGCTATTGCCCAGGGCTCGCCGCTTGCAAGCCCTCTGAGATAACGCTGCGGTATGCCCATGCGCTCGGCGAGCTGTCCGATTGCGTTGTCGTGGAGAGAAAACTGACCGTCAGGCATGTTCATCGTCAGAGGCTGTGAACTTATCTCTTCAACCTCTGTGAAGCCGTCTGTCGGCTGACCGCCCGAGAACGTGATAACGGGCGTGTGGCTCTTCGCTTTCAGGTTCACGCCGATAGGTGCGATATAATCCTGAGCGATTTTGCCCTCATTGATAAGGCGTTCCATTGTAGCCTTAACACCCGCTGCCTTGCCGTCTATCATTCTGTGAACTTTGTTCATTACTACCTCGTTCAAACCTTTCTGTAAGTCTGTTGTTGCTGTCATAATTTTGAAAATTTATATGGTTATTGAATATTCGATAAAAACCTCTCTGCCTCTTCAAAGAGTTCATCAGGGGTCAGGCTCTCAGAGCTTGGCTCGAAGCCTGAGAGGTAAGCCGCCTCTATGATCGTGCTTCTTTCACTCATTGCGCAGCCCTCCCAAGTTTGAGTTCATCACAAATGGCGATACGGTGTCCCGCTCTTATCAGTCTCGGCAGATATGTGTCAAGGGCGTGATACGGGAAGCCCGCCTGACGGTCGCCCGCCTTGTCTCTTGTCAGGGTTATGCCGAGGATGCGTGATGCGCTCTCTGCGTCTTCCTGATAACTCTCATAGAAATCCCCGCATCTGAATAACAGCAGAGTGTCGGGGTGCATCTCTTTCAGTTCTGTGAACTGTTTCTTTTTTGCTTCTGTCATAATTTTGACCTCCTGTTTCTGATTATTTGTAGTAGAAAGAAAACTTGATACCTCTGCGGAGCTTGCAGACACAAACATCGTCCATGCATGCAAATGCTCTCTTCAAAAGTTTGTTCAGCATCTCAACGCCGATGAGAGCTATCGCTCCCGCAACGCCTACGAGCTTATGAACCTTGCGTCCCTGAGCGTCAACGCCGCTTACCTTGATGCGGAAGTTTCTGTTGATGTCCTTTGAACTGTAAGCGAGACCGTTCTTGTTATTGTTTGTTGAGACCTTAATCATTTTTCTTTCAATTTGAGTGTTAAACTTATGTTTGAATGTGATTACCTTGAAATCACGTTGCAAAGATAAGTGAAGTATTTTGGAAATAACAAACTTTTCTCTGAGTATTTTTAACCAAACGGGTAAATTTAACCTTTATTAAGAGTAATCTCCCGAAACTCGCCCTTATATAGAAAAATTCCATATAACCAAACATTTTGTGGTTATTATGTAATCATTTCGAGGAAATATTGTATCTTTGCCGCAGTTTACCGTACAGTTAAATATTTCATAATTATGAGAAAAGCAATTTTAGATGCGCTGAAAGCCAAATTTCAGGGGGTCAGCGAATCAGTTTTGAACAGGATTGCGGACAAACTCTGCAAGACTGTCACAACCGCTGAACAGGTTCAAACCGCCGTTGACGGGGTGACAATTCAGCAAGTAATCGAGGGCTACGCCGATAGCCGAGCGACAGAGGCTTCACAGACCGCCGTTCACACTTATGAACAGAAATACGGTCTGAAAGACGGCGCAAAGATTGAACAGCTCTCAGGGGGCGGTGGCTCAGGTCAGGGCAGCGCACCCGTTCAAACACCACAAGGAGGGGGTACAGACCCCGTGCTGCTTCAAACGCTTCAATCGCTTCAAGAGAGCAACAAAAAGTTGTCTGAGCGTCTTGACCGTATGGACAGCGAGCGTACGACCTCATCACGCAAACAGCAACTTTCAGGCATTATCGCCAAGTTGCCTGAGAACCTCAAAAAGGCTTACGAGCGCACACCCGTTGACGGCTTGACCGATGAACAGTTCAACACGCTTATCGGAGAGGTCACAACAGAGGTGGACGGCATTGTTCAGGCGACACAACAGAAAGGGGCTATCTTCGGTCGTCCGTCAGCCACGGGCGGCTCAGGTTCTCAGGGCGGAGAACTGACCCAAGAGCAAAAGGACGCTATCGCACATCGTGATAACAAACCCGCCTCAGGAGGTCAGCCGTTCTAATGTTTAACAATCAAAACAACAAAGAAAAATGGGCATGCAAGTAAACAGACGTAAGGACGTGAGAACACCCCGTGTCCTTATGCACCGTATCGCTGACATCAGAGGCGGCGTATCTGTCAAGGCTTCTGAGCTTGGGGGCGATTTCCTCTATGAGGGAGCTGTCCTGAGCGCAGCCGATAAAAAGGGTCTTTGTCACGTTGTGAAAATCGCTCATGTTGTCGCAGAGGTCGGTGCGTCCGACAAGACAATCAAAGTGAAGAAAGGTCACAACTTCGCAAAGGGCGATTTCATTATGACAAAGGTCGGTGGCGTGGCTTATGACATCACAGCCATTGACACAGAGGGCAGCAAGACCTTTGACACAATCACAGTCAGCACCACCCTCGGTGCAATCTCAAAGGACGGTTTCATCATTGAGGCAAAAGCGGAGTCAACTTCAAACACCTCAGAACTGAAATACGTTCCTCAGTCAATCAACGGAACGGGCAAGCCGTTTACGCCGAAGTCAAACCTTGACACGGACGCTTGGCTTTTCGCCGTGACAAAGGGCAACCCGCTTCCCGATTTCATCATGGCGTACCTCAAAGGTGTCGTCAATTATTAATCGTTAAAAGTTCATCATTTATATGGCAACAGTAGTAAACACTCTCATTCAGGGTCTTACCGAGCAGATGGTTCAGTCACGTGTGGACTCGGCTGACGCATCGGGCTTTCTGTTCGGAACTTATTTCCCCGTGAAGAGAGTTCAGGGCTTCCAGTGGAAGACCTTAACAAATCAGCTTGCTAAGAGGAACGTAGCAGCCGATCTCCACACCGATAACGGCTCTATTCTCCGCAAGCAGCGTCCTATCTATGAGAGCGCAAGAGGAGATATCCCTTTCATCAGCATTTCCCGTGAGATGAAACGCAATGAGATTAAAGATTATCAGACCGCTCTCGCTTTCGCTCAGGATGAAGACGCAACAAAGCTCGTTCAGTATTGGGGCAATGACGTTGATTTCTGTTTCAACGGCGTTCAGTCAGAGTTGGAGTACATCGCATGGAAACTCGCTTCCCGTGCGGGTCAGTTGGCTTTCACAACAACGACCAACGCAACATACGCCAATGAGTTCGACTTGGATTATGACGTTGACCCCGAGGCAAAGGTCAAGACTTCTTCCGATTGGGGAAACGCTGCTTCGGCTGATATTCTCGGCGATTTCCGAACAGAGATTAAGAATGCCAAGGCAAGAGGTCTGAACCCGAAGTTCGCCTTTGTCAACCTTGACGAGTTCTACAAGATAGCTTCGTCTGAGCAGATTATCAAGGCTTGTGCGTCATTCGCTTCAAACGCTCTGAATATCTCTCAGACCCCTGACCTTACCACAGTCAACTCAATGCTTGCCCGCCAAACATGGCTTAACGGCATTCAGTTGAAAGTCATTGACCAAACCATTACCCGTGAGTTCACTGACGGCTCTCAGGAATCAGGCAACCCATTTGAGGACTGCCGCTGCGTTCTCTCAGAAACAGAACGTCTTGGCACCACTCAGTATGACATCCTGACTGAGAACGAGAACCTGATTTTGCGTGCAGAGCGTGCTCATACTATCATCAAGAAGTACGGTACAATCGAACCGAAGTCAGAGGTTACAATCGGTCAGGCTGACGCTGTGCCTGTCTTTGACACGGCTTACCGCAACGTCTATATGAGAACAGACGGTAAGGATTGGGAATAAACATTTAACTGAGGCATAATATGGCAGCAACAGTTCTTGAAGCATTAAAAAGCATTACCGCTTACCCCGTTCCGCTTCGCACCCTCGTAGAGACTGCGGAGCGGCGGGGTCTTTCGCTTTCTGATGAAGCCACGCAAGAAACGCTGAAAGGCAAGGCGTTCAACCTCTCAAAGGCTGACACGCTTCTGTGGCTCTCTCTCGCCCCGAATGTCACTCAGGGCGGGCAATCATACTCTTTCACAGATGAACAGCGCACAGAGTTCAAAAACAGAGCCTATAAACTGTTCAACGAGTTTGAGGACGAGGCGGTAAAGCCCAAACCTATATACGGATATAAAGGTTCGCGATTATGATAATAACCAACGGAACAATCGAAGTGAAGAGAAAGACGGCGGGCGGCATTGACCCTGAAACGGGTTTCCCCGTCAAGTCTTCTGAGGTCTCTTGGGGTAGCCCGATAGACTGTCAGTACACGGCAAACAAGTACAACAAGCTCGGAAAGGTCAATGGGGAACACTTCACGGTGGCGCAGTATTCAATTCTGATTGAAGAACAGCCGCTCGGGGAGTTTGACCAAATCAGGCTTACAGACAGTTTGACGGGAAAAAGCCTCGGGGAGTTTTCTGTCATTCAGGTTGAGCCGTTGGAAGCCGTCTGCGAATTGAGAATAATGGTCTAACGGCGATTGCGGCTCTATGTCGGCTTTATTTTTTCTGTGCTTATAATCACACCATGAAAAAGAGTAAACGCCACATACGTCAAATTCGCCAAAAATAACTCAGAAACTATGCCAATAAGACAACTTACCCCCATGTCTGAGATTGACCGATACACAGAACAGGAGCTGAAAAGGCTTCAAACGGTTCTGATAAGGTCTTTGCAGTACTGCGGGGAACAGGTTCTGAATAAAGCCCGTTCGACCAATTCTTATAAAGACCAAACGGGCAACCTGAGAAGTTCACTCGGCTATGTCGTTGCCGTGGACGGACGGGTTGTTTATCAGTCAGACTTTCAGACCGTGAAACAAGGGCGGGACGGTTCAGAGAAAGGCGCAGCGTTCGCAAAGAAACTTGTCAGGCGTTTCCCTCACGGGGTCTGCCTGATAGTTGTTGCGGGCATGGAATACGCCGCTCACGTCAAGAACAAAGGCTACGATGTGCTTGACAGTTCAGAACTTCTTGCAGACAAGATTGTGCCGAGTATGCTGAAACAGCTTGGCTTCACTTAACATTAACAAGAGACAATGGCAAAGACATCAAAACAAGTTCAAGGGGACGTGTACAGACTTCTGAAAGACAGCACCCTTTATTCGATGATTTCAGGTGAGGTTTACAGACAAGGCTACCGCCCTCGCGACAGCCGCCTTGAAGATGCCGTGGTTATATTCACAGCGGGTCTTCCTGACCAAATTCAGACAGGCGTGGTTACGGTTCACATCTATTGCCCTGACATTGACCCATACGGGAACGGCGTGCTCGTTGAGGACGGTCAGCGCACAGAAGAACTTGAAGCCCTTGCGCAGCGTTGGGTTGACAGTCTTACGGCTGAGGTCTCTTGTTATAAGTTCAAGTTGCAGCAGACGATCTGCACAGACTATGCCGAAGACATCAATCAGCATTTTGTCGTTGTCTGTCTGAAATATAAGTATTTCGGCTCTGACGATGAAACGCTGAATATCCCTCAGGCGGCTGTTATTGTTACCGAGGACGGCGATTTGCCGATAACGCAGCCTGTCATAAAGAAAAAGAATGTTTAACAATTAAATTAAAAGATTATGTCACAACTTTCATGGGGTAAGTGCACCATTGAGAAAGCTACCTCAACAAAAGGCACTCCCGCCGAGCAGTGGACAGCTATCGACATCCCTAAAGAGGATACAACGAAGCTGACCCCGACAGCGGGAACAAGTAAAGAAGCCACAGAAGAGGGTGGCGAGTTGGTGGATTCAAGAACTGGAAAAAACAAATTCACATTTGAATTTGACCTGTTCGTCAAAAAGGGCGGCACACGTCCGTTTGAAGACAATGACGGATTGATTGCGGGAGAGTGGGCTTTCCGTCTCACACCTGAGGACGAAGAGTGCGAGGGCATTCAGATTGACCGCTCAACAGTCAGATGCGATGAGAGTTATTCAACGGCAGACGGTAAGTTGCTTCATTATGTTGCAACAGTTCTGAAACCCGCAACGGGCAAGAGCGTGAAGCCGTACACTAAGACAAACCCCGCTTGACTGATGGGCGTAAGGTTCTCAACCAACGGAGCTTTGCGCCTTACAAACGGAGGTTCGTTTCGGTTCAATAACCTGAATGTTCATCTGCACTGAGGGAGCGAGGCGGTCAGGCGCAACCGCCCCTCCCTCTTCAAGGGTCAGAGGTCACAAAAGAAAGACGCTCACGGCGGTTCGTTGCCGCCATGACCCACTTATACATCAATAAAAGTTTTATCATCATGGCAGAAGAAAAGACTATCGAACAGAAAGCCGCCGAGACCATTCTTCAAACACCCGTTGAAGTCAAGGTCGGCAGCAAAACTTATATGACAGCCCCGCCAAGCACGGCAACGCTTATTCTCGCATCAGAGGCTGTTTCACGTTTGCCACACGTTGTTCTTGACCCGAAGAACGTTGTGGAAGAAAGCCTGTCAATCGCAAAAGATTGTCGGGCTTTAGGCGATATTGTCGCCATATTCATTCTCGGAGCAAAGAACCTGAAAGAGAAAGCCAAGGTTCAGAAGAACAGAGAAAAACGCTATCTGTGGGGGTTATTTAAGCGAGTGGTCGTTGAAGAGGTCGAAGAGGTCATAGACCGCAAGGCGGAACTCGCCCAAGAACTTCTTGAAGAACTCACGCCCGCTGAACTTTATGACCTCACGGTTACGGTTCTGCAAAGAATGAACCTGACCGATTTTTTCGGTCTTACCACTTTCCTGATAGAAATAAATCTGATGCGGCAGACGAAAGTGGAAACAGAAGCGACAGCCCCTGGGCAATAATCGCCGCAACGGTCAAGGCTTACGGGCTGACCTTTGAAGAGGTTCTGTACAACATGAGTTATCCCAACCTGATATTGTATAACGCCGTTCTGCCGTCTTATAACACAAAAGACAAGTCAGACGGCTCAGGCTCAGGGCAAGAGGTAATCAAGGCTGACGACCCGAGAAATAAAGAACGAGTTAAACAATTCTTTGACAGTATCGAATAAATGGAGAACGAGAACGGAAAACTTTTTTACGGAACGGGGCTTGACAACAGTCAGCTCCGTGTTGGTGCTGCGGAAGCGAAGAGACTTCTTCACGGCATTGGCAGCACGGCTTCAAGTGAGGGCGACAAGATAGACGACTCAATGAAGAAAATCGGAAAAGCCGTTGCGGGTGTCTTTGCCGTTTCTCAAATCAAAGAGTTCGTTTCTCAGGTCGCAAACGTCAGAGGTCAGTTTCAGCAGCTTGAAATGTCTTTCAAGACCATGCTCGGCTCTGCTGAAAAGGCTGACGCACTCATGCAGCAACTTATCAAGACAGCCGCCACAACGCCCTATGGAATGACTGTCGTTGCTGAGGTCGCGAAACAACTTCTCGCCTACGGCGTTCAGGCTGACAAAGTGAATGAGACCTTAATCAGGCTCGGAGACATTGCGGCGGGTCTCTCAATTCCTCTAAATGATTTGGCTTACCTCTATGGCACAACCATGGTTCAGGGACGTTTGTACACGCAAGACCTGAACCAATTCTTGGGACGTGGTATTCCTCTGACAGATGAACTTGCCAAGCAGTTCGGCGTTGCCAAAGATAAGGTCAAAGACCTTGTTACTGAGGGCAAGGTCGGCTTCCCTGAGGTTGAAAAGGCGATCATCGCCATGACCTCTGAGGGCGGCAAGTTCGGCGGTATGATGGAAGCTCAGAGCCACACGATAACAGGTCAGATTTCAAACATCGAAGACAGTATCGAACAAATGTTCAATGAGCTTGGCAAGAAGTCTGAGGGCGTTATTTTTGACGTTTTAGACTTCACTTCAAAAGCCATTGGTAATTGGGAACGTATCGGCAAGGTTCTTCTTGTCGTTATCAGCACATACGGGGCTTATAAAGCCGCCGTCATCGCTGTTGCCGCCGCTCATAAAATGGCGGCTATATGGGGAGAGGTTTCAGCCTTTCTTTCTCTGACAAAGAGTATAACGTCAGCCAAGGACGCAATGCTTCTTCTTAGCATGGCAACAAAGGCAAACCCAATAGGGCTTGTTTTAGGCGTTGTCGCCGCCGCTGCTACCGCTTTCGGTCTGTTCTCAGACAATACAAGCAAAGCGGCTGAAATGACAAGCAAATACGGCGAGAAAGCGACCACAGCCATAACCCGTGTTCAAAGCCTTTCAACAGCCCTGAACGGTCTCACTGCGGGCAGCTCAACCCACAAAAAGGTTATGGACGAGCTAAATGGTATTCTTGAAGACTACGGCGTTCAGGCTGTCAAAGAGGGCGACAGCATTGATACCGTGAACGAGAAGCGCACTCAGGCTATTGAACTTATCAAGCAAGAAGCCATTGAGCGTCAACGCCTGAACGACATTGCCTCAGGTAATGACACATACGCCAAGGCTCTTTCTGACGCACAAAATGAAATGTATCAGAAACTTCAAGGGGCAGAAACAGGCGGTACGTTTGCGGGGTTTGTTTGGTCTTCTGACAATAAAGAGTTACAAGACAACGCAGCCGCCATTTCTACGATTATCGCTCAACAGGTCGAACAGAATATCAACCTGATAGCGGGTAAGACGGGCGAAGAATACGAAAAGGGTCTGAATAAGATTTATGCCAATATTCAAGACAAGATGCGTGCTATCGGCATAAGTGAGAAGACAATCGCCAAGGCTTGGTGGGATGACGGCTTTTTCACAAAGACCAACATCGTACAAAATTATATAAACGGCGTTCAGTCAGCAGCAGAGGAACACGACCGTTACACAACAGCCGTGAACAAATCTGCCGCCGCAGAACAAGCCGCCGCCGACAGTTCAATGACGTTTGCCGACAAGGTGTCAGCCGTTGAGAGAAGCCTACAAAAGCCAACGGACGGTGTTCATCAGTTGTATGAGAATATCAAACAACTCATGTCGCAATACTCAGAGAATACTATCGGCTTCACAATCAAGTTCAGCGGCGAAGTTCCCGCTTGGATGGATAAAATGGGTATTGATGAACTGACACGCCTCGCGAAGCGTTTCGCCTCTATTGGGTCTTCACTGAAAGACGGTCAGGTGGCTTTAGTGAACGGCAAGGCTTACACAAAGCAACAAGCCTTACAGCGCAGCGCAGAATACGCTCAGGCAGCAGAGAACAAACAGACCGCCGCCGACAACAAGAAGAAACAAAACGAAGCGGCAGCAGAAGAAGCGAAGAAACACGCCAAAGAACGGGCGAGAAAAGCCGCACAAGCCGCTGAGGACAGAAAGCGGGAGCGTGAACAGATTGCCGAGGAAACGGCTGAGAGAAACAACCAAATCGCCGAATACGGGCAGTCTGTCATTGAACAGACTGAGAAAACCGAGCTTGACATCAGACAGGCAAAGATTGACCTCATGGAAGAGGGTTATCAGAAACAAAAGGCGCAGCTCGACCTGAACTATGACCGCCTTATTTCTGAGAACAAAGAACGTGAGCGACAGATGCTTGAAGCCCTTGCCGACAAAATGGTTCTTCAATGGGAGAACAAACACCCCAAGGCAAAGAACTCTGAGAAACAAGCCTACCGCAGCTCTCTTCTGAGTGAAGACAGCGACACCCGCCTGACACGTCAAGACCTGACAACAGAACAGCGGGCGCAGCTCGAAGCATACGAGAAGATAGCCGCCGACACCCGTGTCAAAGGCAATAAAGAGGCTCTGAACACCATGCTGCAAGACAGCCTGACATACGAGCAGCAGCGGGTTAAGATAGCCGAAGAATATCAGAATAAAATCGAAGCCCTCTATGAGCATGACAAAGACGGGAAACGTGTCAAAGATGAAAACGGAAATGACAAGTGGAACGAGGGTGTCACTCAGGGGAACTTCGATGAACTGAATTATCAGCAAGAACAGGCTCTGAACGCCATTGATGAACAGTTTGCGCAGCGTGAAGAGACATACAAAGCATGGTGCAACGAAATCGCCAATCTGACCCTTGAACAACTTCAAGCCCTCTTGGATAAAGCCGAGGATGAGTTGAAAAAGGTTGAGCAAGACAAGAAGAACGGCACAGCCACTTCACAGCAAGTTGCCGTTGCCCGTGCAAAGGTCACAACCGCCAAGAATAATGTCGCTCAGGCAAAGGCGAAAGCCGACCTGAACCCTGACAAACGTTCAATCAAACAATGGCAAGACCTCTACAAGACCTTGAATGAGGTAAACAAGACATTTGAAGAGATTGGCGACACAATCGGCGGCGTTGCGGGAGACATCATCAAGACGGCGGGGCAAATATCAACCTCTGCCCTTACGATGATAAACGGCATAATGCAGTTGACACAGAACGCATCTACAGGCGTTCAGGCAACAGCGACAGCCTCCTCAAAAGCAATTCAGACGGTTGAAAAGGCTTCTGTCATTCTGACAATTATTTCTGCCGCCTTGCAGATAGCAACGCAGATCGTGAACCTCTTCAACAATGACGACAAGAAGCAAGAGGAAATAGAGGCTCTTCAAAGACGCATTGACCAACTGCAGTGGGAGCTTGATAACGCCGACATCGTGCGCATACAAGAGAAGAGCGGAAAGGCTATTGACCTCGTGAAAGCGAAGCTGAAAGAGACACGGGACGAAATGTTGAAAGACATTGAGACCCTGACAGGCTTTGAGGCAATGTGGGCAAGGCTCACGCTGAAAGTCTCACGCAACGATGAACTGTTGAAACAGTCAGCCGAGAAGATTGCCAAGGCTTACGCCAATGTCGCTTACACGGCTGACAAGGCTCTCGGCGGCAAGAAGTACAGTGAAGCCCAACAGCAGCTTGAAAACATCGCACAGCAGCAGTTGCTCATTCAAGAACAAATAGACACAGAGAACAGCAAAAAGAAGACTGACCACGGCAAGATTGACGATTGGGAGCAGAAGATTGAAGAACTGGGCGCAAAGGCGATTTCAATCATAAATGAAATGGTTGAAGACATCATGGGCGGCACAAGTTCTGACATCGCCGAACAACTCTCTGACGCTTTCTTTGAAGCCTTTCAGAACGGCGAGGACTACGCAAAGGCGTGGGGCGATAAGGTCAACGAGATAATCGGAGACATAACAAAACGCCTTTTGGTTCAGAAGTTCTTGGAAGAACCCCTCGGAGAGGTCTTTGACAAGTACAAGGCTCAGTGGTTCAAGGACGGCAAGTTCATGGGCATTGACGCTGTTCTGAACAGTCTCTCGGGCTTGACAAATGACCTGAACCAAGTCGGCACAGATTGGATAACGATTTGGGAGGCTATCCCTCAACAAATCAAAGACATGATTACAGCCGCACAAGACTCAACCCGTGAGACCTCTTCAAGTGGTATCGCCAACGCCTCTCAGGACAGCGTGGACGAGCTGAACGGACGAGCCACGGCTATTCAGGGTCATACCTATTCAATCAGTGAGAACACAAAACTGCTGCTGAATACGGCGAACATGATATTGCAATCAGTCTTGAACATTGAGAGCAACACAGACGGACTTTCAGACCGTGTGGCGGGCGTTGAGAGCAGCGTGAAAGAGATTAAGGACACAGTAAACGACATCGCCCTCAAAGGCATAAAGATAAAGTGACATGAAAGAAGTTATCAGACAGATTTACACACAGGCAAAGCTCCTCGGGGCTTGCCCGTTGTTCAAGGGGACAGAACAGACTGTCGAGGATATTGTCAGGCTGTTTGAAAGCCCTCAGGGTATAGAGTTTTGCATGAAGAACCATTTCCCCAATATGGCGACTTTCAGGCTCTTCAAACCTCACGGGGTTGAGAAGTACGGCATCTACATTGATGCGGGAACGCTGACCCTGAAAGACCCCTCACGGGCTATCCTGATAGGAAGAACCTCTGCGACCGTCTTCTGTTCAAAGACAGAACGGCACGACATCATTCTTCTTCACGGGGCGAAAGCGATAGTGAATGCAAACAAATGGGCTGTTGCCCGTGTTCAGTCAGAACAGGGCTGCAGCGTCATAAAAAACACCTCTGACAATGCGATTATAATATGATTAACAGACTTTTCATAGACGGTAACGATGCATACTTGCAGTATGGCGTGTATGTGACGAGCGGCGGGTTCAATGAACTTGTCGCCTTTCCGCCGTTGAAGTCTGTTGACTGTAACGATTGGCAAGAGGAAGACGGCGTGGAGGCAGACCTTTCAGCCCCTGTTCTCAACACCCGTGAAATTCAGGTCAAGTTCGCTTTTAGCGGGCTTTTCAGCCGTTTCTGCGCTTTCATTGAACTATTGTCTGACGGTGCTTACCATGAGTTCTATTGCGCCCACATACAGCGCACGTTCACGCTTAGAATGACACAGCAGCCGAACCTTGACGTGGCGAGAATGTTAGGCACGGTAACGATCAAGTTCTCTGACGATTTCCCGATGAAAGGCTATAAGTATAAAGCTCCCGTGAGTGAGGTCACGCCGTCAGACGATTATTCGCTTGACAATACGCCTCTGACCGATTACGGCTGTCGGGTTCTGAAAGGTTCTCTGTCTGAGGTTATGAAGACCGCACAAGTGAAACAGAACCTTTTGCGGAACATCAAAACGAAGACGGGTGCCATATATGACGGGAAGCGGGTCACGTTCAAGACAAAGGACGTGAAGTTGTATTGCCTCATGCGGGCTGAGAGCCTGACAGAGTTGTGGCGTAACTATGACGCTCTTCTCCATGACCTCATTCAACCCGAGGAAAGGCTTCTGACAGTCAGAGAACTTGAACAGGATTTCCCGTGTTACTACAAGTCTTGTCAGGTCTCAGACTTCTTCCCTGACGGTAAAATTTGGTTGGAGTTCACTCTGACCCTGACTTTCACGGGGTCTTTCAGACTTGACGACAACGATTTTGTCCTTGCAACGGAAGACGGTATCATCGTGTTCACAGAAGACGGCGAGAACGCAATAGAAATGTTGCCTGACAGTTTCTCCGCCCGTTCTATGCAGTTGGTAAATGACCGTTCTCACATACGTTTCATCAACAATGGCAATATAAGGTTCAACAACTAAAAAAATAAAAGACAGATGAAGAAAATAAAGATTTCGGAGTTGCCCCTGTATCAGTCTTTGAAAGGGCTGTTTGTCATGGGAACGGACGTGAATAACAGAAGCGTCAAGGTAAATTTGGAGTTCATTGAGAGCGAGACCACAAAAGCCGTCAAAGACGCTGACACAGCAACGGCTGCTGCTGCAAAGGCTGCGGGGCTTGCAGAGGAAGCGACAAAAACCGCCAACGCTGCCGCCCTGAGAGCGGACACGGCTCAGGCTCAGGCGGCTCAGGCTGCAAAGGCTGCGTCTGATGCGGCGCAGTCAGCATTGAGCGCAAAAACTCTGGCTGACGATGCTGCAAAGGCGGCTCAGGACGCTGCCGAAGCTGCTCAGGCAGCAAAGACTGCGGCAGATGAAGCAACAACCCTGACAAAAGCCGCCACAGAAGCCTCAGAGAAAGCCACAGCCGCCGCAAAGTCAGCCACCGATAAAGTGCTTGACACGCTCGGAAAGATTGTTCCTACGGGCTTGTCTGTTGAGGGCGTTCCCCGTCTGACCCTCGGCAATGTCAACCCCGTTTACCTGAAAGCCGTTTTAAGCCCCGACACGGCTCTGAAAAACCTGATTTATATCAGTGACAACCGAGCGGTCGAAGTCGGCTTAGACGGGCGCATTTCAATCTTAAATAAGGGCGTGAGCCGTGTTCACATTATCCCCACATGTAACACAGCCCTTGCCCGTACCGTTCTGATTGAGGTGGGCGAACCGACCCTGAGGCTTGTCACAACACGCCGACAGATGCGTTTCACACAGTCAGGGGCTTTGCGTATGAATTAACAGAATGTCGAACCCGTTAAACAATGAAGAAACATGGGAAAGAAAGGTTACATCAGTGAATTTATGGGCGGCGGTCGAATTGTCTCTCACGGCAAAATCGCTGACCTCTCAAAGGGCTTCAAGCTCCCGAGCGGAAACCCGTTCTCGGTCTATGTCAGACCGAAGTACAGCGTATCAACTTTTGACACGGTTCTGACCGTGCGCTGCTCTCAGGACGAGAGTCTGACAGAAGCCCCCGTGCCGTTCAATGATTGGTCGCCGTTGGCTATCTCTGAGATTGCCCCGAACTCAGAACTGTTGAAGACAAATGACGTTTATTGGGGCAGCGGTTCTTATGAGGGGGAGGACACGCCATGATAGTGTCGCTGTTCATCAGTGTTGCTCGGCGCATCAGGACATGGACAGCCGCCCGCCGCAACAAGAGAAAAGACCTCAGAATGAACACAGCGTCCTCGGTTCGGTTCATCAACAAAGGCAATAAATCGTATTTCAAATTCTTAAATTAAAAAGTTATGGCATTAACAACAGAACAAGAAGAGAAAGTCGCTCAGATAATAGAGGCTTTCGAGAATGGTAAGCGTTTGTCTGACCTCCCCAACGTGTCAGGCACAAACCCTTATAACCTCTTTTGTGAGGTTCTTGACGAAGACGGCGAGAGCAAGAAAGCAGCCCTCGCAACTCTTCTCCCTTACACAGAAGAGCAGAGTTCCTACGGTGTTCAGTTTGATACGGCTGTTTCAACACCGACATGCACCCGTGTCGGTTCTTCTGACCTGCACAAGAGCTGCCCCGTTCAGAACCGTATGCGTGGCTGTCTGCTTGACGATGACGGCAACGTGGTTGAATACCTTGATCCTCGCGATTGGACGGGTCAGGTGCGTGACGGTTCACGAGGTCAGGTCATGGTGGAGATTCCTCTTCACTACCGCAAGTTTGAGACTGACGGCACAAAACTGACCGTCCGCATTTCTGAACTTCCTCTGCCTGGCTATCATCAGGTGCCAAAGTGTTATGTGTCGGCTTACGAGGCTTCCCTTGACCGCTCAAACAACAAGTTGGCTTCCGTCTGCAACGCCACAGAACAGTACAGAGGCGGTAACAATAACGCCAATTATGACGGCACATACCGCTCATTCTTGAACCGCCCCGTTACAGCAATCAGCCGCACGAATTTCAGAAACTACGCCCGCAAGCGCAAGTCAGGCAGCACCGAGTGGAACTGTATGACTTATGACATGCAGAAGACCCTCTATTGGCTCTTTGTCATTGAGTACGCCACACTTAACTCTCAGGCGGCTTACAACGCTTCGCCGACTGCTGAGGGCTTTCATCAGGGCGGCTTGGGTGACGGCGTGACAACATTCAGCGGCAACGATTGGAACACGTTCAACGGTTATTACCCGTTTGTTCCTTGCGGTATCTCTGACAGCCTCGGAAACAGAACGGGCGTTGTGGATTACACGGTCAACAATGAGGCTGAGAGCAACCCGATAACAAAGACATTCCAAGTTCCTCGTTACAGAGGCGTTGAGAACCCATTCGGGCATATTTGGCAGTGGACGGACGGCATTAACGTGCGTATCAGCCCGAACGCCGACAAGGGCGGAGACGGTCTTTCAAAGGTCTTTGTTTGCTCTGACCCCGCAAAGTTCAACGACAGCAATTATGAGGGTTATTCTCATGTTGGCAATGAAGCCCGTACAGAGGGCTATGTGAAAGAGGTCATTTTCGGAGAGGGTGGCGAGATTATGCCAAAGACAGTTGGCGGCGGTTCTACCACTTATTTCTGTGATTATCATTACACAAACATTCCAACGACTGAAACACTCCGTGGGGTTCTGTTCGGCGGTAGTGCGTTTGACGGCTCGGCGGCGGGCTTCGCTTTTTCGAACTCGAATGGCGCCCCCTCGGTTACGTTTTCGAGCGTCGGTTCTCGCCTTTGCTTTTTCCCCGCAACAGCGTAACACGCCCCTCGTTCATCGTTTAACCCTTTAACTCAATCAAGAGACAATGGAAGAAAATAAGAAGCCCGATGACGGTTCACTTGCCTTTCTGAACATACCCCGTGACGAAAGCAACCGTTCTTTCAACTGTGACGAGACAACCCAATCAAAGTTGGTCAACACCTCATTTTGGGTCTGTGACTTCATAGAGGACGTGCCGACAAGGTTCAGTAAGACAAAAGGCACAAAAGGTCAGACGCTTGTCAAAATTAAACCCGATAAGAACAGCCCTGAGGCTGACGCTAAGAAGTTCTTCACGGGTTCAGCAGACATTCTTTACGTTTGTCAGGAAATCAAGAAGCGCAACGCCTTTCCCCGCCGTGTCACGTTGAGAGGAAACGGAAACCGTTATTGGTTTGAATAAATAGACATCAAAATATTAAGGTTGGTCGCTCCCGTGGGGTTCTGTTCAGCGGTAATGCGAATAACAGCTCGAATGCGGGCTTCGCTTATTCGAACTCGAATAACACCCCCTCGAATACGAATACGAACATCGGTTCTCACCTATGCTTTTTGAATATTTTCATCAGGTGTCAAAGCCTGAAAAAGATATTAAGGGCGGCAACCGTACCTCTTGGTAAAAAACTTCTGAAAACTGAAATGTGTCGGTAGGAACGCCTGTTGTATGGGCTACCGAAGACTCAAAATAAGAAAGCAAAGAAACATGAAGCGTATTGACAACTTATACGACAAGATAATCTCGTTAAAAAACCTCCGCCTCGCCGATGAAAATGCGAGACGGGGGAAGACGAACACATACGGGGTCAAGGTTCACGACAAGAACCGAGAACAGAATTTGTTGGCTTTGCATGAAGCCTTGCTGACAAAGACGTTCAAGACCTCTCCGTATGACGTGTTCACGATCTACGAGCCGAAAGAAAGAATTATTTATCGTCTTCCGTACTATCCTGACCGTATCGTCCACCATGCTGTCATGAACGTTCTTGAACCCATTTGGGTGCGGCTCTTCACTTATAACACGTATTCTTGCATCAAGGGTCGTGGTATTGAGGGCTGCGCCCGTAGGGTTGACAAGATAATCAAGAGTTTTGAGGGCAAGCCTCTCTTCTGTCTGAAAATTGACATCAAGAAGTGCTACCCCTCAATGCGTCACAGGGTTCTGAAACGGCTCATACGCCGAAAGATTAAAGACAAAGACCTTTTGTGGCTTCTTGATGAAATCATAGACAGCGCATCAATGGATGATGCGGGCAGACCGCTAACAGAGGCTGACAAGGCTCAAAGCGACCCCGAGGACGCTCACGGGTTTCCGATAGGCAATTATCTGAGCCAATACCTCGCAAGCCTCTGTTTCTGTTATTTCATGCACTGGGTAAATGAGCAGCTTGCAGAACTTGTGAAAAAGGCTCTGAGGCTGACCGTAAAGCCACGCATTGAATGTACTGAATACGCTGACGATATAACGTTCTATGCGGAAAGCAAAGCCGTTCTGCATGAGGTTCTGAAACTTATTCGGGTTCAACTTGAAGACGGTCTGTCCTTGAAGATAAAAGGCAACTATCAGATATTCCCCGTAGCGAAGAACCGTTATGACAGACACGGGCGTGCGCTTGATTATGTCGGTTACAAGTTCTTCCGAGAACAGAAGTTGATGCGCAAGTCAATAAAACAGAATTTCTGCCGTGAAGTCGCCCGCCTGAACAAACGGGAGAAGCCGTTAAGCCAAAAGGCTTACAAACAGGCTGTCTGCCCGTGGTTGGGTTGGGCGAAACACAGCAATTCAAGACATCTTTTGAAAACAATTATTAAACAGAAGTATTATGGCATTCTATGACAACAAGCCCTCCAAGTTGGAGGCAGTGGGTAACGGTTCTTACTTGTACCGTTGGAATATTCAGAAGGTAAAGCCTGAGAGCGTTGAACAGACCTCAGAAGAGGGCGCAGAGGCTCAGGCTGAGAAAGCCCCTCAGTTCTTATGTGAAGAGGTCTCAGTATGGGAACCGCTGACCTCAAACAAAATCACAGAGGCAGTAATTACCTCAAAGTGGGACGCTAATTACGAACAGAAACTTGTCAACGAGTACAACGCCGCACAGCTCGGTTTATACGGCGCAAAGACATCTGACGAGGCGAAAGCCCACATTAAGGCTTACACAGATTATCTTACAGAGCGTGCCGCCCTGAAAACTCAGGTAGATGCGGACTGCGCCGAGTTCGGTATTCTCTAACTCTCTGTTTCAAGAGTGAGGGGCGGGCGGTTCAGGCTGTCAGCCTCTCTACTCTTTGAAAAATGGCGGTAACTCATTCTAAAGCCCCACAAAGCGTTTTTGAAGTGATTGCCTTATAAGCATACCACAGAGAAAAGTAAATGCCGTGTGCGTCAAATTCGCAAAAAATAACTCTCAAATAAAACGACAATGATAATTTACAACGACAAAGGCAAAAAGCTCCTTGAAATTGAGGTTGACGATAACAGTTATCGCCACAGAGTTATCATGGGCGATTATAACCTCACGCTTTATTACAGCCTCGCAGAACACGTTGAGTTGCCCGTGTGCTGTTATTGTGACTATCAGGGAGAACGCTTCACGCTTGAACGCCCTGAGGCTTTCAAGATGAAACACAGCCGCAGTTTTGAATACACCGTGACAATGGAGAGCAGTCAGGCAAAGGCGAAGATTTGGAAGTTCAGAAACCCCGTTGACGGGCGACTGAAATTCAGCCTGACCGCCAAGCCACATGAGCACCTCCAAATGTTCGTTGACAACATGAACCGCCGTGACACGGGTTGGGCGGTCGGTTCTTGTGTGTCAGGCGATGAAGTCTGCATATCGTACAGCCACGCTTTCTGTTATGAGGCATTGGAACAAATGGCTTCAACCCTGAACACGGAATTTGAGTTTAACGGCAAGACCGTCTCGCTCCGCAAGGTTGAATATAACAAGAACAACCCGCTGCCGCTCTCATACGGGCGGGGTAACGGCTTCAAGCCCAATGTGGGGCGTTCTAACTATGGGGAAACGCCGCCGACTGAAATTCTCTACGTTCAGGGCGGTTCAGACAATATAGACCCGAGCAAATACGGAAGCTCAGAACTTCTTTTGCCGAAGTCTCAGTCAATAGGCTTTGACGGCGTTTACTTTGAAGACGAAGAGGGCTTCAACGCTGACAACGCCCGTTACTATATGACTGACGATTTGGGGTTCTCAATCAGAAGAAAGGACAAAGACCTGACAAGCCTCGCCGAGAGCAGTCTTGACTGTTCAGACATCTACCCGAAGCGTGTCGGCGAAATCTCTTCTGTCGTGTGTGTTGACAAAGACAAGAACTTTTACGACATCATAGACAACTCAATCCCTGAGAACCTTGACTACGAGAAATGCCTGATAGACGGCGAGACCATGACAGTTATCTTTCAGACGGGCATGTTAGCGGGAAAAGAGTTTGAAGTGAAATACTACCACAACTCAATTCTGAACCCTGACGGCTCTTTGAAGAAAGCCGCCCGCCGCTTTGAGATAACGCCGCAAGAGATTGACGGGCAGACCATGCCGAATGAGACCTTTTGCCCACGGGCTAACGAGAAATACGCTGTCTTCAAGTGTATGTTGCCTGACGCTTATATCTGCGACAACGCCACGAAGTCAGGGGCTTCATGGGACATGTTCCGTCAAGCCGTGAAAAGTCTCTTTGACAACGAGGAGACAAAGTTCACGTTCACGGGCGACCTTGACGGCATTTGGGCAAAGAAAGATTGGCTGAACATAGGCGGGCGCATCAAGCTCGGCGGGTATATAAAATTCTCAGATGAACGCTTTCAGAAAGAGGGCGTTCTCGTCCGCATCACGGGCATTAAAGATTATATCAACAAGCCGCACAGCCCCTCTCTTGAACTGTCAAACGAGACGAAAAGCGCATCTTTCTCTTCAAAGTTAAAGCAGCTTGAAAGCGAGGAGGTGGTCATTGAAGACAACCACCGTGAGGCTCTTCAATTCACAAAGAGACGGTTCTGGGACGCAAAAGAGACAATGAGAATGTTGGAGGCTTCGCTGCTCGAAAACTTCACTCAGAGCATAAGCCCTATCGCCATACAGACAATGCAGATGCTTGTCGGCGATGAAAGTCTTCAATTCCGTTTCGTCTCTTCAAAGACAAACCCGACACAGGTCAGCCACACGATAAACTACGATCAAGAGAAAAAGACCCTGAAAGCGGCTGCGGGTCTCATTCAGCACCTGACGCTCGGCGTGTCTTCTTTGAGTTCATCGCATAAGCCCGAAGAATACTTATATTGGAACGTTGAAGAGTTTGAGAGCGCAAGACTTGAAGACGGGTCAAAGAAGTATTATCTATATGCAAAGGTCAGCAAGACAGCCGACAAGGGCGTTTTCTTTCTCTCTGAGAGCGCAAAAACGCTGAATGGGGTTGACGGTCACTACTGTCTCCTTGTCGGCGTTCTGAACAGCGAATACAACGGAGAGAGAAGTTTCGCCACGCTCTACGGCTTCACAGAGATATTGCCAGGGCGTGTAACGACCGACAGAGTTGTTTCAGGTGACGGCAACAGCTATTTTGATATGCTCGCCAACGCCATGAAGCTCGGGGACGCTCTTGACTTCAATTCGGCGGGGGACGGTAAGCTCAGAATAAAAGGCACAATCGTTCAGAGCCAAAGCGGTCAAGAGAGCTATATCGGCTGTTATAGGGGCGAATACAACGCCTCATATACTTATTATAATGGCGATGAGGTCACTTTCACTAAGAACGGCAATACGTCAACATACAGAATGTTCAGCGACACGCCTGTCAAGGGCATTGAGCCGACAAACACTCTTTATTGGCAAGTCGTTGCTCAGGGTTCAAAGGGGGCTGACGGCACTTCTGTCAAAATCAAGGGTCAGGCTTACGCACATTATTCAACAAAGGAAGAATGGGATCAAGACAGAAGAAAGCCCGTTGTCCTGATTGATAAATATACGCTGACATCGGGGGAAACGACCGAGGATAAATATTGTGTTGTCAAGAAGCTCGGAAGACCCTTTGCGGGAGCGGCTGAGGGTTGGATGACCGTTTACGCAGAGGAGGGAGACGCTTATATAATGAACTCGGACGATGAAGCCTTGAACGGTTGTATGTATGTGCCTCAGACAGACAAATGGCAAAACGTGGGTCGGATAAAAGGCGACAAAGGCGACACGGGTCAAGAAGGCGCAGCGGGTAAGTTCACTGAACTACGTTACGCCAAGAACGGCTCAACAACAACGCCGCCCGCCCTCTCAAAATCAAGCCTGAACCCGTCAGGGTGGACTACTGAGGTGCCAACGGTTGCAAGTCTTGAATATCTATGGCAGACAACAGCCGTAAAGTCAGGTGACGGAAAGACGCTTCTTTCTCAGTGGTCAACCCCCGTGAGAGTAACTCCGTACAACGGTGTTGACGGTCAAGACGGCGCAGACGGTAAGGACGGAACAAACGGGCGTGGCATAAGAAGCGTGACAGAGTACTACGGGGTCAGTCAGAACAGCAATGTCAGACCGACCGTTTGGTCTGTTTCAAAAGTGCCTACACTCTCTGAGATAAACAAGTATCTTTGGAATTATGAACGCATCATTTATACTGACGGCTCTTCTGTCACTACTCCCGCTGTTATTATCGGCTGTTATGGCGACAAAGGGCGTGGTATTGTTTCGATAACGGAAATGTACCTTGCCACGAACCTCTCAACGGGCGTGACAAAGAACACTATCGGTTGGAGCAGTTCTGTTCAGGATATTTCAGCCTCGCGCCCGTACTTATATAACTATGAGATTATAAAGTACTCAGACAACACAACAGAAGAAACCGATGTTGCCCTGATTGGGCGTTGGGGAGCTGACGGCTCAGACGGTCAAGACGGTCGGGACGGTCGGGACGGTGTGTCAGCCGCCTCAGTCTATCGTGGCGAATACTCTTCAACGAAGCGGTATTACGGCAACTCATTCAGGGTTGACATCGTGAAGTATAACTCGGCTTATTATATCAGCCGTGTTGACGCTCCAAACGGGTCAGGCGGCTTCACGGGCGTTGCGCCAACCAATACAAATTATTGGAACGCATACGGGGCGAGCTTTGAGAGTGTGGCGACAAGTCTTTTGTTGGCTGAACTTGCCAATATTGCGGGGTTCATCTTCCGCAACAACCGTCTTGAAAGTCAGACCCTTTCAGACGGCTCAACAACAGACGGGGCGACAAGCAAAACTCCTATGGTGTTCCTGAACGGTCTCACGGGTCAGGCTTCATTTGCGGGCGGTAAAGTTGTCTTCAACTCTGACGGAACTGTGAACATCGGTAACGGCAAATTCACTGTTGACAAGAACGGCAACACAACGATGAACAATGTCACGATGAACAACATCACAGCGAACTCAGGAACATTCAAAGGGGTTATCAATGCCGATGCGGGCTTGATTATGAAAGTGGAGAAATTCACGGCTAATCAAGAGTATTATTACCTGAAATCAGAAACAACGGTTTTAATAGTTCAAACCCCCTATGGCAAAGAACAGGGAGACGCACATTTTCAAAAAATAGTCTTGCCTCAGAACCCGAATGTCGGTCAAGTTCTGACAATAATCAACAACAACAGCTATCCTTGGTACACAGAGTTGAGAATTTACGGAAACGGTCACAGAATTATCCCGTCATGCGGAGACACATTATGGGGAGACAAGACTTGGGAGGCGGGTTATTATTTGCCGCTCGCCTCACAGAGAGGCAAACAGTTCATCTTTGATGGCTCAATATGGTGGCAGATAAATATGTTTAACGGGTATTAATACTCACTTAAATAAAGAGAAAATGAAACAGAAAATTTTCAAATGGTTATCAGCGAGTAATCGTGGGAAACATTTTGTCGGCGGGGTCTTGATTGGGCTTGGGGCTGACGATTGGTATTGTGCCTGTTATACGGGTGCGGGTGTGGGGGCTGCCCTTGAACTGAAAGACGTTCTTTATGGCGGTTCTTGGGATTGGATAGACTTCGCCCTGACAGCGGGCGGGGCGGTTGTCGGACATTTAATCAGGGCTGTGCTATGAATGAGGTTCAACACGTCACAGAGGTTGCCAAGGGTATCAGCGACTTCGGCTTGATGGCTGTTACGGCGGCTTTCTTTCTCCTGTTGTCGGCGGCGATGATGATAGCCATTTTCAGGTGGTTCAAAAACATCATCAATGACATGATACAGGAGCAGAAGAACGGCATGAAAGACCTGACAGAAGAGACACGGAAACAGAATGACATGCTGCAAGACATATCAGAGGGGCTTCGCACAGAGACACAGCTGCGCATCAGAAACCTGACGGGCTTTGCCTTTGACCTGACTGTAGAACAGGTGTGCCGTCTTATTAAGAGGGTCAGAAAGGAAAACCACATCATCGACCATGAGGCAACGGCAGAGAAAATACGGAAATCTCTAAAAGTCATTCATGAAGACAGAAATAGCCGCTTTGACCCGTTCACGTATCATGGGAAGCCGCTGTCAGACTTCTGCGCTCCTGAATGGATTGAAGACGTTGCCAAGGTCGTTGAGAGTGAAATATACAATGAGGACGGGGAAAACAACGCCCGTGCTTACACTAATGTTAAACTTGCGTATGATAACATCAAAACAGACTTTTATCAGCGCATAAACGGAACAAACTTATGATAGTATTAATTGACAACGGTCACGGAGAAGACACAGCGGGCAAGCGTTCTCCTGACGGAAGACTTAGAGAGTACGCCTATGCCCGTGAGATTGCCAAGCGTCTGCAGTGTGCTTTGTGCCAAGAGCTTGGGGCGGGTCACGTTTTTCTCTTGACCCCTGAAACAAACGACATCAGCCTGAAAGAACGCTGTCAGAGGGCGAACAACCTCTGCAAGGCTCACGGGGCTTCAAACGCTCTGTTGGTCTCAATTCACAACAACGCAGCGGGGGCTGACGGCAAATGGCATGAAGCCCGTGGGTGGTCGGCACACGTCTCTCTGAACGCCTCTCAGAAGAGCAAGACGCTTGCAACGTATCTTGTTCAGGCGGCAGAGAAAAACGGGCTGAGAGTGAGAAAATACACGCCACAGCAGCCGTTCATCACTCAGAACCTCGCTATCTGCCGAGATACAAGCTGCCCCGCCGTTCTGACTGAGAACCTTTTTCAGGACAACAAAGAAGACGTAGATTTTCTTCTAAGTGAAGAGGGTAAGCAGCTCATTACAAAGGTTCATGTGGACGGCATTCTGTCTTATATCAAAAGCGTGAAGAAATGACAAAGAAACTGTTTATCTTATTGGCGGCGGTCTCACTCATGTGGGGCTGCTGCCCTTGCCGAAACCTGACAACAGAAACAGACCGTCAGGACAGCACCCGTGTTGAGGTCAGGACGCAGACAATTCTCGTTCCTGATACGGTCTTTCTTGAAATACCCGCTCAGACGGCAGAGCGCACAACCCGTGACAGCGTTTCACACCTTGAAAACGAATATGCCACCTCTGACGCTCGCATCAACCCTGACGGCTCTCTGTTTCACGATCTGCGGACAAAGCCTCAGAAGAAAGCCATCGAGACGGACAAGAAGATTGAAAAACGGGACAGCGTAGTTTATCGGAACAGATACCTGAAAGTCAAAGAAAAAGTTTCAGTTCCCCGTGACCTGACAAAGTTTCAGAAATGTGAAATCTTCGGTTTTTGGTTCTTGTTGGCAATCTTCGTCTTGGTTGTGTACCTGAAACGGCTTCAAAAACAGTGAAAACGCTAAAAATGATTAAGGCGTAAGCACAAAAATCGGAAATTCTGTCGGAATTAAAAAAGAAATTCTTACCTTTGTGACAAAATTTGAAAATATAGCGTTTGCTATTGTTTTGAGGGTCAAGAAAATCGCCAAAATTTCAGACAGCCTTAAAAGCAATGGTAGATGCCCACGTATATCGTGGGCATTTTCCTTGTGGGCTGTTCGGGTGTTTGGCGATACCTCTTGACCAACAAGGGGATGCCCACGTTTTTACGTTGGGTCTCTGTGACAACGGCGAGCCGTGTTTTGCAAAGGTACAGAGTTTTAACGTAAAAACAGCAGATATGGATTTCAAAGATTCGATTAAACAAATATCTGAGCGCATTGAAAGTCTGAAAGACAACTTGAAGACAGAAGAAGCAACGAAGACGGCTCTCATTCTGCCTTTCCTGAGTGCTCTCGGCTATGACGTGTTCAACCCGTTGGAGGTGTTACCTGAAATGAGTTGTGACATCGGTATGAAAAAGGGCGAGAAGATTGACTACGCCATTCTGAAAGACGGCGAGCCGATTATTCTCATTGAGTGTAAACATTGGGAGCAAGACCTGAACCTTTATGACAACCAACTGATACGTTATTTTAACGTGTCAAAGGCGAAGTTCGGGGTCTTGACAAACGGCATAATATACAAGTTTTACACAGACCTTGCCGAGCCTAACAAAATGGACGAGAAACCGTTCTTGGAAGTGAACCTCCTTGAAATGAAAGACGCTCAGGTCGAAGAGTTGAAGAAGTTTCACAGGTCTTATTTTGACGTTGACAACATTCTCAGTTCGGCAAGCGAGCTGAAATATATGGGCGAACTCAAAGCCGCCATTTCAAAAGAGTTCGCGAACCCCTCTCCTGACTTTGTGAGGTTCTTCGGGAAACAGGTCTATGACGGCGTTTTCTCCCAAAAAGTTCTTGAACAGTTCACAGCCCTGACAAAACGTACAATCGGCAGTTATATAAACGACATTATTTCTGACCGTCTGAAAGCGGCAATCAAGACAGATGAAGAAGCAACCGCCACAGAACAGAAGACCGCCGAGAAGACAGAAGAACAGCCCACAGAGCCTGAGACAAACGAGGACGGCATTGTGACAACAGAAGAAGAGCTGGAGGCGTTCTTCATCGTGAAGTCTATTATCCGCAGCGTTGTGACCTCTGGCCGCATCACATACAAGGACACACGATCATACTTCGGGGTTCAGATTGACAACAATGTGCGGAAGACAGTTGTCCGCTTCTACTTCAACCAACCGAAGAACAAGCGCATTGCCATTATCTCAGAAGACAAGTCAGAACGTATGTATAAGGTTCAGACCCTTGACGAGATATACAACTACGCAGATGAACTGACAGAGGCGGCGAAGAGATACGTCTAAACAGCCCAACAGCGATTGCGCCCGTATGTCGGCGTAAGTTTGTTCAGGTGATAACTTACACGAGATTGAAAAGTAAAGCCCACATGCGGCGTATTCGAGAAAAATAACTATCTTTGTCCTCAGAGGGATTGAAGAGGGGTCGAAAAGCCCCTCTTTTTGCATATTTGTTGCTGTTTTGTTGCTCTGACTGACTGTTAAACAGTCAAACCACGTTATAAATCACTGATTTATAAGTCACAACAAAAGTACTGCGTGGGAAAGTAACCTTTCTGCATCGGAAAGTGATTGCTGATTAGCAACACTCAACAAATCTCACATTCTATAGTTAAAGCGCTCACTCCGAGCGCTTTTCTTGTTTGCGGTCACTCTCGATAAAAATCGATGGTGACCGTTTTTGCGTCTATTTTCGTACCTCTCTCGTACCGCAAAGGAAAAGAGAGACTCTGAACGTGGGCAAGATGATGGAGGAATTTCACAATGGTGCGCTATCATTCACGATTATTCCTTTATCAAGATGTCTAACAGGAGGAAGTAACAACATATTGGGATTGTCTACTCGTAATGTCTATTACCTTATTGATAAAGGTTTGCTAAAAGCATCTCACATTAGCACTCGTATTACTCTCATTAAACCCAAATCGGTCATTAGGATTTCTCTTTGCCGTACGACATAGAGAAATCCTAATGACCGATTTGGGATAAATGTCAAGCCAATGCTCAATGCGCACCTCACCGGCATGCTTAAATACGCCTTCAAACAAGTGCCTATGGATATTCAGAAATTCCAATGCCGTAAACGAGAAAGACTGCTCGCTCAACAGTTTGGCTATATTGGCAGCCACACGGTCGGCCTCTTCCTTTTCTGCATCGTCCTCGTCATGCGTAGTTTTGTTGACATAATACGATTTCAACTGTTCACGCACCTCATCAATGGTAATGTCGCCCTCAATGTGTCTGACAGCCGTCTTTTTCAGATAGTCAGACACCTTCAATCCGTCAACATCTTGCAGACCGATAGCCGTGCGCCATGCCGAAGCTCTCTCGCGCTTATGTGGCTCTGCCACACGATCATAGGCTTCGAAATCAAGGTATTGTTGTTTGCTCTTGTCAGTCATTCTTGCATATCATTTCAAGTATTTGTCAAGTATTACTTGTTTTTGATATTTACACTCTTTCATCTTTTGCTTCAAAGTGTTTATTTCATTTTCTATCTCTATTACTTTAGTAACGGTATTTTTCTGTATATCGATAGATGGAATACGAATTGTGAGGGCTTTAATTCTTTCTGTTGAAGCACGATTGGCACGTGAGAAACGCTCATGCTCACCAGCTTTAAGCAGAGGATAAACAAGATATTTTGGCAGAATAACGTTTTCGTCAAGCACTTTGATAACTCCACAGTGGTCTGTAGGATAGAAAGGCCTGTCTGTTTGCAGATAGTTCACCATCCAATCGCCGTCAATTCCCCAAAGAACAGAAGGCTTTGAGAAATCAGTCAACAGCGAAGAGCCTATTCTACCAAAAGGCTCAAACACATTGGCACTGAACACTTCGTATGCACCATCCTTTTTCAGTTCGCTTTTCAACACACGACGACCTATCGACAAATTGAACACTTGCTCGTTGTCAAGGCGAAGGTCGGTTGTGGCTTTAGAATGTGATTCTTCAAGAATGGCATTCATCCCGTCTTTTAAACGGCTGATATTGTCAATACATTTTTGATATTGTTCTTCTGCCTTTGAACATTCAGAAACTATTTTCTTTTGAACGTCAATAGGAGCATTGGGCAGTTTGTATTGCCTAACTTTAGGTACACTTAATTGAGGTGTGGTAGCTCCTTCATTAACAACATCAATACCTTCCATAATATATTTTATATATTGCGGCATGTATTTTGAGGTCGGGACACAAACTATTAGACGGACTATCGGCACAAATGGACCATCGTGGAAAACACAATATCCCAAAGTTCCTCGTGCGCTTATGGTAACACATGGTTGTATTATCATTGGAGTATCTGTATATCCAAAAAGTCCATTGTTAGTAACTCCATTTGAAAATACTGGAACTTTACATTTAGGTGTCTGTTCTTTGGAAAACACTACGGGTTTATCACCACCAGCAGTAATCTCCAGACACATATCGTTCAATTTTATAGAAGGATATTTACTGTTATATTCCACATTAACATTGCCAGTTGTTCGCAAACATTTATTAAATGAAGTTATCCTAAAATCTACGAGATCTGTCAACATAGATGTATTAACAAACGTATCAAGACTGCTTGGTATATTAAGTTCTCTTCCCTGAAAATTTTGGCGAATTAAATAGTTTATTTTATTTATGTCGTTATAGTCTACAGGATTGAACAAGCAAGTGTTGATGGCATTAATGCCTGAAATTTCTTGCATAGTATCATCTTCTGTCTCATTTTCATCATCGCAATCTTCATCAGAGGGTGCTGCTCCAACATTAAGATAATGTATGCCTTCATGCCCTTTTCTGTTAATCCACTCATAGCCCAAGAATTTTTTAATCTTTTCATTAGACTCATTCTTCTTAGGCAGTGGCGACTTAACCAAAAGCACGGGCGTTTCTGTCTGCACGGCAAGCATAAAGAAATACATTTTCTCACGCTCAATTGCTTTCACAAAGGCATAGAAAGCCTTGTCAGCCTCTTTTTTATTTTCTTCGGCTGACAATGCCCTAAATGTTGCGGTCTTTGTCTTGGCTACATATCGTGTACGGATATTCTTTGCTTCTTCGCACACATCTTTCATAGCGTTACGTGAAGAGCCGAAAAACGAGTTGTGGTAAGCCTGCACCACCTCTGAATTGATGAATGTTTCAGTCATGTTTCCTTTCAAAAATTCTTGGTAGTCCTCCACAGCATATCCAAGATGCTCACAATATTTCTCCATAAGCTCGGTATCTTGATACACCTCGTTTCCGTTCTCACTAAGATTGAACCAGCACTCCACGCGGCTTGCATAGTGGTCAGCATCAGGAGTATTAGTTTCCTTACGGCGCAGGAACATGACAACAGTGTTTGTCCCCGTCTTGCCAAATGTGCCAGAGCCTAATTCCACAAGCGACACGATATGGAAGTTCTCCAGAACAATCTCACGTGCCTTGGCATAGATTCCTCCCTTGCTCAATACAGAAACAGGCAATATGATGCCAGCAACACCACCGGCTTTCATCAGTTGGGCGGCACGCTCAATGAAGAATGTCTCAATGGCATTGTTCTTAGCCAAGTTGATATTACTATTGAATAGTTTATATTTCTTCCTGTCCTGCTCGCTAAGGGTCTCGAGAAATCCTGAAACAGAATATGGAGGATTAGCAATAAGCACACTGTACTTACCCTCTTCTACATTAGGATGTGACTTCAGTGCATCAGAATATACTATCTGTGTTTCATCATGTCCGTACATGAAAGCAGACACTTTTGAGACCTTGGACAAACGGTATTCTTTTTCTATTCCCATAATGCGTGAATAATAGTCATGCAGGGAAAGGTCTGGACGATACTGCTTAACAAACTCTTTGATACGATCTGCATACTCAGTAAGAAAATGTCCTGCGCCACAAGCATAATCAATGGCGTACGGCACATCCTGGCTGTCTTTTATCAACTGCTCCAAAGGCAACGAAGTTACAATGAAACGCACAATAGGCATAGGAGTGAAGAACTGGCCCTCACTCTGCTTTACGCCTTTTGTCAAGAACCCCTCGAACAGGTCGCCGAGAAACTGATGTGTATCAGAATCCTTCAAGCGTATGTCTTGCAGCATAAGGATTACTTTTCTTAGAATAATGGCATTCTGTTGGAAAAGTTTTTTATTGTGTACACTTATGAAAGAGAAGTCATTATCCGAGAAGAACTTTAAAGCCCTAAAATAATCTTTAATTGTTTTGCGTGTAGCGTCAGGATCGTTCTTAAAACGACGGAAAGCCTTGTCAATCTCAGCATCTTCAATATATGTAACATCCTCACCGAGAAACTTTTTCATTCCATCCCGGTAAAGACGTTGCAAACGGTCTTGCAGTTGGAAATCATCATCGTATGCAGAACCTTTCCAATAGAAATGTAAATTGTCAGGATTGTTTGTTTCATCAACCACCTTGGCAAGAAAAAGATTCACCAACTTGTCAAAAGCATTCTCATGAGCTCCTACATTATGCTGACGGAGGATATTGGAAAACTCACTGTATTTCTTCTTGATAGTTTCATTACTTACTGCTTTCAAATCAGCCACGGTGTATTTATCCTTACCAATATGATAAGGTTGTACAGACTCCTCAAACAATCCAATCCGAGCATAGTCACAATGATACGTCTCGTGCCAAACACGATACAATTGCTTGTTGTTTGAAGCCTTATCGTATGAAAGTACACCTTCTTCATTCTCCAACATCTTCTTGTTATCCTGGACATTGAGCAAATAATAGTCAGGCACAACTTTATCTTCTATAATGTCGGATGTGTATAGACATAAAAATCTTGTAGACTTTTCCTGTTGAAAATAGCTGAACAACTGTGCTCCATCTTCAAGAGTGTCATTCCATGCGCCCTGAAATTCATCCGTTTTCTTACATTCAATGATGAGCAATGAGTCCTTGTCTTCGTCAGTACCTATCATCCTTCCATCACCAAAAGTACGAATCCAAATATCCGCATAGCCGCTTTTGCTGCTATGTCCAAGTTTCCATTGTGGCTCAAGTTCAATGTGTTCTGCCCTGTATCCCTTTGACAACAATCGGTCAACACATTCCAAAACAACAAAATTCTCTGGCTCTGAAAAATTACTCGTTGTTTCTCTTCCCACTGTAATTCCTGATTCTTTATAGAATATATGTTCGGAAGCAACATCAACTTTCAAGGTTGCCCCAGCGACTTCGTATCTCTTGGTATACACAGTTCCTTCTTGAGAAAATCCGAGTATATCAAGTAGTGTTCTTATGTTCGATTTTGTAATCATATTGTTATATCAGTCTTTTTTACTTTTCATACCCCTCATAGTAATAACTCTGCTCAATCCCCTTGAATATCACCTCGCGGCTCTCCGTATCAGAAGTGAGGTTCTGTGAGAGCAGATAACGCAGTTCGAGGTCGTTGATGGGTGAGCGTTCCATTGCCGAGAGGTATTGAGCTTTGTCCACATACTGCCAGTTGACCACTTTACCAAGGGAGCGTTTCAGTATCATATCGAGCCAAATGCGGGTGGAGCGGCCATTGCCTTCCATGAAAGGATGACACACATTCATCTCGACATACTTCTCTATGATATGCTCAAAAGTGTCTTCAGGCATTTTCTCTACGGCAGCGAGGGCTGCATCAAGATAAAGACTATTGGCAAAGCGGAAACTGCCTTTGGCTATATTCTTATCGCGGATGACACCAGCAAACGGGTATAGCCCATCAAACAGATAATGATGTATCTGCTGAAGACCTACTGTAGTTCCAACTGGAATTCTATCTATATCGCTCGACTCATAGAGGCGGTGTGCGTTATCTAACGATTTTTCGTCTATTTCCTTTGTTGTCATAATCTTCTAATTGTATTCGTCTTACTGGTTTGATGAGATATTAAGAAGTTTCTCCGCTTCTATCTCAATGCGGCTTTTCTTTGTCTGCACGATGAGCGAGCGTACATCAACATCGAGTGCCTCTGCCACTTGTACAAGTGTTTCAAGGCTTGGTTGCGAACTGTTGGTACACCACTTGCTCACAGTGGCTGGGTCTTTACCCAATTCGTCTGCCAGCCACTTGGCTGTCCTTTTGTTTTCAACCAATACTATCTTGATGCGATTGATATCTTTCTTTGTCATATCCTTTCATGTGTTTCTTGGTTTACAAAGGTAAAAATTATCTTGGATAATTAAGAAAGATAATGGAAATAATTATCCAAGTTATTGCGTTTTACACCAATTTCTCTATAAAGAAGGACTAAATAAAGTTTCCGCCATCACAATTTTGCTATTTTCTGCTCGTTTCTCACTGATTATAGCTACCTTTGCTTCATCGGAGCTACCGCAAAATAGCACAAAGAAGAAGCCTGGTACGAAGAGATATGTGCAACGGCTGAATATCAAGGAGTTGAATTTTCTGAAGATGTTCGGCTAAATGCTGATATTCCGTCCGTACCGATTAGAGTGCAATGCGCTTGACTGTCAGGGATGTGAAGATAGTGCATCGAGATTTGAATGTTACCGCAATAAGGCTGTGGTAGTTGAAGCTCCAGTAACACACCCTGAACTTACCGAAAGTACCATAAATTCAGAACCTATCATTTCTGAGCCTGAACCCGAGATTGAAATCGAAACTACATCTAACACAACAGAAGAAGTTTCTACGCCATCGTGCCCTGAACCCAACGAAGACGCGGCAGAACTACCAAAGAAAGAAGCCACCCCTTCTACCATCAACAATATATCTATCGAAGAATCTAATCAACCAACAAAATATGAGGTATTCCGTGCAAACGCTATGGCTGAGAAGGAACGAGTATCACAAGAAAAGTTAGATAAGGTTCTCACATATACGAAACAAAACTTGGTCCTCTATCTTAACGAAACAGACCTTAATCGTTTATGCGGATATATTACAGAATATTACTTGTCGGATACTATGCCCAAAGTTGAACTGATAAAGATTGATGCTCAATTAAAAACCATTGACATCATGCACTTTGGCTGGAACATCGGCAAGGCCTTCGGTAAATCACGCCTACAGACTGCTACATTCATAAAAAGAGTATTTGCTCATACCCTCCGTGATTCGGAAATATCCACCATTGAGCGCAAAATGTCGCACGCTGAGTCAGAGTGCAAGATTAAACTGGATAGAAAAATTGCATAACAAAGAAGCTACCTTCTATTTTGACTAGAGTAATGAGCCTCTAAGCTATGTAGTTGCTGAACAAACAATTTCGTTTGTTTTGTATTCTCAACCTTATGGTATAAACATATCATTATATATTCTTCCAATAAATTTTTATTGTGAATATAATGATGGGCACAATCAATTACTGGTATATTAGGGTCTAGCTTTACATTTTCCACAACATCTATACGAATAGGAAAATATCCATATACATTGAATTTATCCGATGTCCTAGTCCAACACCACTTATATAAACAAGACCCACCAAATGAATCAGATGTATAGTTCCTTATATAGTATAAGATTCTTAAACGTTTCCATAGGTATGGCAATAGTATAACGAGACCTATTGCCAAAACAATTATCCACAATGGTATAGGGTATGTAATATATGATGATGGAATACTAAATAGAATTTCCAATAATCCTATCAATGATAAAATACCACCAACTATTGGCTTTGAGAAGAATAACAACAATTTCTTCATTGTGTAGAATTTATCTTTAAGACTGTACTTATATAAGTACAAAGGTACTTATATTCCTTGTAATCACGACCAATCACCATCAAAATGTATCACATCGCTGTCAACAACATCAAAGCTGTAACTTTCATCGCCTGTATCCTTTGTGGTCTCGCGATATATCTTGTAGAACACCTGCCAGAAGTCAAGGAAAGTCTCGTCTGAGTATTTTGCAGCTATAACGTAAACATTCTTAAGCGACAAAAGTGCCGAGGCATACTGCCCTACAACAAAGCGCAGCATCTTAGCCTCATTTTCGCCAAGCAAGACCGACCAAGTTAAAGCACTTAACCTGCAATTCGCTGAGGAACGACGCAATGCAGGCAAAACTATTGTTCACAAATCTAATCCTATGACTTTTAGCGCACGCGGGAGCTAATGCGGACGAACATGGGACGGAGTTCATTCGTGTCTGCTCTCAGAGACGAACGAATCTGGGGCCAGCTACGAGCGAATCTGGGAGCAGACGCGCTCGTAGCTGGCCCCAGACACGGTCGTCTCTGCTACCGCGGGCGCTAATAATTACTATGACGGATTTCCCTCTTCAGTTTTTTATTTCCACAAGCAACTTGACAAGCTTCAAGGCGGTTCTCTTTCTGTGTCTGTCACTTGGTGCGGAAAGGTCTTTGCAATGCCTCTCTGATTCCTTCTATGCTGTCGTTGAATTGGATCCCATGCGCTTCGATGGAGGCACAGTTCATCGTTAGGTTCCTTTCTTGGTCGCTGAATCTGTCGGCATCAGGCAATATCCATTCCGATGGTTCTCGGAGCTTCATAAGGGTGGCGGCAGCGAGAAAGAGTTCGAAGCTGTTGACATTATTGCCGCTGCCAAAATTATAGATGCCTCCTGGCAAGGAAAGGGCTTTGTCGATATTTCTGACCACCTCCCATACGTTGGTCACGCCGCGAAATTCATGGATGGCCGCCTGGAGCGTTTTTCCCTCACGGGATGCCTTCTGCAAGTTTGCAAGGAGGTTACTATTCTGCTTCAGACAGGAATCTGGCAAATCGTACATCCATGTCAACCGCAGCCCGACAGAGTCGGGGAGATTACGTAACGTGCGCTGTTCCGCCTCCAGTTTGTGCTGGCCATAGACATTGACAGGTTGGCAAACGTCTTCCTCCTTGAGTGGCCCTGAGGTCGGTGTGCCGTTATACACCTGGTCGCTCGACATAAAGACGAGTTTGGCACCTATTAGTTTGCAGGCCTTCGCCAATCTCACCGTGCCTTGCACGTTCACTTTGTGTGAGTCTTCGGGATGTTGTTCGCAATACCAGGTGTTGCTGAGCGCTGCACAATGAATAACTGCCTCCGGACGGTGTTCTTCCATGTATGTCTTGACGGCCTCTTCATGAGAGATGTTGAGTTCGCTGTGGGAAGGAAGTAACAGGTCGTATTTTTCTTTATAGTAGTGGGCCAGCCGGCTTCCCAGGAATCCGCTGCTGCCAGTGATGAGTAATTTTGTTTTCATCAAAGATATTCAAAAAAAACATTTGGGAATTTCAAATGCCTCTGTCGGACGATTTGAAATTCCCAAACATGATATTAAATAAGTGGTCAAAACAGTGTCTTACTTAAGACCCAATTTCTTTGCGATCTTAGCAGGGATGGCATGCTTGTTGATAAGGATATTCATGGTCTTGTAAGCAACGTATGGCTTAGACACATACCACAAGCCCTTGTATGGGCCGAAGACACCCCATGAGTTCTTCATCATGAAATATTCCTTGCCATTCTGGTCTTTTGCCAAACCATAGATGATCATACCGTGGTCGTCAGTGGTTTCCCAATTGTCGTAGCCCAACTGGCGCATTTCCTGAGTGATAACCTTTTCGCCCTTGGCATCTGCAGGAGTAACCCCCTTGCCGTTTGTTCCAGTCCAGCGGGCAGCGTCAGAGCCTGTCTTGTCGGCAGCAGCCTTCGTATCGGGAACGGTTGCAATGCCTTGGCGGCTGAATCCCTTTTCGCTGACGTCAGCACCCCATGCAAATGAGTAACCATTGCGAACGGCCTGATCCATCACTTCCATGAATTCGTCGAGCGGGAGGTTGTAGCTTTCAGCCCAACGCCAGTTGTCTTGAACTTCGATGATGAATTTGCTGTAGAACGGATAGTGGGTGAAGCTCGTGAGAGAAACGTAGTCGTCTGGATTCAATCCGAGGCTCTTGGCATAGCTCTGCGGCGTATATTCCTTGCCTTTGTAGGTGAACTTTTCAGGCAATTTGCCAAAGTAGTTTTCATACATGCAGTTCAAGTCTTTCTTCCACACAGGATTGATTTTCTTTGCATTGCTCTTGGCAATTGCTTCAACGTAGGCAGTTGTCACGTTGCTGAGCTGGTTGAAGTTGAACAAAGAGTCTCCATAAGGCGTGCCAGGTGCGGGCATGGCATCCTGCGGAACGATACCGTAGTTTTTCAAGCAATAGATGGCATCATAGAAAGATCCACCCTGTGAGAAACTTACGTCGCCGTGCGTACGGATTGCCTTGTCAGCACGATCCATGTAGGTGTGGTAAACGAGGAATGATTCGCAGAGGTCGTGTTCTCCCTTGCCCATGCGGAGAAGTTCAGATTCAAGGAAGCCGAGTGAAGAATATGCCCAGCAAGTTCCGCTCTGATTCTGGTCCTTTACGGGAGTGATGGGGTTTTCCTTGACAACGGTAAACACTGTGGAGTCTTTCTTTTCAGCTTGTGCAAAAGAAACTCCTGGCAATAGGCATAATGCCGCTGCAATAATGAGTTTTTTGTTCATTGGTTTTATTGATTGTAAAATGTAATTGTTTTATTAGTAGATTGTAACGCAGGAGCATCCAGAAATGCAGAAATCAGTTGCGGTGCATCGCCAGAAACTCCTCAACGTCCTGCGTTTTGTATGGGATTCTCTTTTCGCCGAGGAAGCGGCATCCGTCGGACGTAATGAGCACGTCGTCTTCAATTCTGATGCCTCCAAAATCCTTGAACTTTTCGATTTCATCGAAATTGAGAAATTCCGCGTTTATTCCTTCTTTGCGCCAGAGGTCGATGAGGTCTGGAATGAAATAGATGCCAGGTTCGTCGGTCACGACAAAGCCCTCTTCAAGGCGACGGGCAAAACGCAACGAGGCGGTGCCAAACTGGCTGGAAGGACGGATTTCATCGTCATAGCCAACGTAAGTCTGTCCGAGCCCTTCCATATCATGCACGTCCATTCCCATCATGTGTCCGAGTCCGTGAGGGAGGAAGAGGGCATGGGCTCCTGCCTTGACAGCCTCTTCGGTGTCGCCCTTCATCAGGCCCAATTCTTTCAGACGGTTAGTGATGAGCCGACAGACATCCATGTGAACATCCCACCAGCGCACTCCTGGGCGGGCATGAGTCAGTGCTAAGTCGTGAGCATCAACAACAATGTCATAGATATCCTTTTGGCGCTGCGTATAATGGCCGCTTACAGGTGTGGTTCTCGTGTGGTCAGAGCAATAGTGCTCAAGAGTTTCCGCTCCCGCATCACAAAGCATTAGACGCCCGTTCTCCAAAGCCGCTGTCGAGGGATAGCCGTGCAGGATTTCTCCATGCTGCGAAACGATGCTCTGGAAAGAGACGATGCTGCCATATTGTGCTGCAATGCCATCGAGGGCGCCGCCGATGTAATGCTCTGTGATACCAGCGCGGCAGAGTTTCATGGCCGTGGTATGCATCTCATAGCCGATGGTGGCAGCACGTTCCAGTTCGGCAATCTCCTCCTGGCTCTTCTTTGATCGCAGGGCAACTACAGCCTTGATGAGCGCCAGTGATGCAGCTTCGCGCTGCTTGGATGGGTGGATACCGAGAAGATCCATGATTTGAATCTGATTGTCGTGGCGATAAGGCGGCAGGAAATGCACCTGTCGTCCTTGGCCAACGGCCTTGCCAATCATGTCGGCAAGGCCGCTCATTGGCAAAACATGGGCCACGCCACATTCTTCGGCCATGCCTTTGACGGTTGTTACGGAGCCATACCAAACGATGTCGTCAATATCAATTTCGTCACCGACCAGGTATTCTTCACCAGAATCGGCATCAATGATACCAGCCAATCCATTGCGGTGTTGTCCGTAGAAATACAAAAAAGAGCTGTCCTGACGGAATTTATATGTGTTTGAGGGGTAGTTCATCGGACTATCGTTGTTACCGAAAAGCACGATGACTCCATGCTGCACCATCTGCCGAAGTTGAGCTCGGCGTTCTACGTATGTTTCTTTGGAAAATAGCATGTTTACACTATGAATTTATAGTTAGTAGATGAAACTTGCTCTGACCGTTCTCTAAATAATGGCGGAGCAGGTTCTTTTTCATACGCAAAAATACGCTTTTTCTTTGGGAATGTTCTAACTTTGCAATGCTTTTTTACGTAAAACCCCGATTTAAATGTGTCCTCAGCTTAAATATGAGGGGGGGAAGGGCGAAAAGCAGTGGAAGATACAGCTTTTTGAACATTTATAAAAATGGCGGTTTGAGGCTATAAACAGGAAGTCAGAATAAATAAAAAAAGATAGACAGATGACACTTGATTCTCGTATAGGACTGGTTTTGGAAGGCGGCGGAATGAGAGGCGTTTTCACGAGTGGCGTGCTTGATTTCATGCTTGACCATGACATCAATTTTTCGTATTGTGTCGGCGTTTCGGCAGGCGCTTGCAACGGGCTATCTTACCTAAGCAGGCAGCGCGGCCGTGCGAAACAAACAAACATCGACTTGCTGGACAAATATCAGTATATCGGCCTCAAGCATTTATGGACGCAGCACAGCATTTTGGACCAGGATGTCATTTACAACAAGATTCCCAATGAATATCTGCCCTTTGACTATGCAACTTGTTTTGCCAGCCCAACAGAATTTGAGATGGTGACAACGAGCTGCCGCACGGGCATGCCTTGCTATCTGTCGGAACACAGCGACAAAGACAGGCTCACGCTTATTGCAAAAGCCTCCAGCAGTCTTCCCTTTGTATGCCCCATTGTTGATGTCGACGGAGAGCCCATGCTGGATGGCGGCATCGTTGACTCGATTCCTGTGGAACGAGCCATGGAAACGGGACACACCTTCAATGTAGTGGTGCTGACACGTCAGCGGGGATTCCGTTCAACAGACCGCGACATCAAAATGCCACGATTCATCTACAGAAATTACCCGAGACTCCGAATGGTGCTCAGCCACCGCCACGCTTATTACAACCGCCAGTTGGAACTCGTTGAAAAACTGGAAGACGAAGGGAAAATCCTGGCCATTCGTCCCGAGGTTAATCTTGACATCAGCCGACTTGAGAACAACACGAAAAGACTTACAGCCCTATATGAAGAAGGCTATTCTCAGGCCGAAACCGCCATGTCGAAATTCTTGGCAGAGAGAAAAGAGGATAGGGGAGGAGGCGTCGCCGTCTGAACCACTGACAGTTTCCACCATTACCAACCCCGATTTTCTTCTACCGCCATGTCCGTAGTCCACATTTTCAATCCATCCCACGACGAAGCCCTTGCGGCAAACACACCCTATTACACGCCCGCAAAAGCGGCCGCTGTCTTAGAGTATGATTTGGCGGCCCTGCCTGCATGGTGGGCTTGCCAAGACGACATCGTGCTAGTCCCCAAGGGCCATGCGCTTGACGGCCAGCGTATAAACGGTTGTGTGCTGACATCTGCCCCCGATTGGGGAAAAATCAACCATGTGTATCCTTGGGGATGGGATGCGGCAATTGTTCGGCGCCTCGTCCGTCTGGGCGCACCGCAGGATTTGCTGCCAACAGATTTGCAGTTGGATGAAATACGGAAATTATCAAGCCGGGAAACGTCGGTTGCCATATTGGAAAACATGGTTGCGGAAACAGAGCGATGTATCGGAAAGAGCTGGTGGGTCACTTCCAGCGATGAAGTCCGGAAACTCTCGGCGCATTTCCAGACGCTGGTGCTCAAGGCCCCGTGGTCAAGCAGCGGGAGGGGCGTATTCAAAGTGTCGGCAGACAATATCGACGTGATGCAATCACGCGTTGAGCGCATCATCAAGCGTCAGGGAGGCATCGCAGTGGAGCCGTTCTACAACCGCGTGATGGACTTTGCCCTTGAGTTTCATGTTGGCAAACACAGTGTGACGTACAACGGCATTTCCGTGTTTGCAACATCAAGTACGGGCGCATATACGGGAAACTACGTGAGCGATGAACCCTGCTTGAAGAGAAGAATCCCTGAAGCGCTGCAAGGCCATTTGTCTGATGTCTGCAAAAATTTGCAGCGACATTTGCAAAATGTTTATTCGCAGGGTTACAGCGGTCCGCTCGGCGTGGACATGATGGTGGTCGAATATCAGGGGGAGAAATACATACACCCCTGCGTGGAAGTGAATCTGCGCCAAACGATGGGGAATGTCTGTGTTTCTTTGCGTTCTCAGCTAAGGCGAGGAGCTGCCATATATCGATTGCGCCCCGTTGAGGAGACAACGGAGTCAACGCTTGTCTTGACCCCTTATGCAAAGCGCATAGAGGCGGTGTTGCAGACGGAGGAGGCAGAATGAATGTAGACTTTTGCTCTCTCAAAAACACGAGGGAGTTGGAATTTAAGTAATGGTTAAACCGACCAATTCATTTTTCACCATTACTTATTATTGTTATATTCCACATGAATTTTCAATTCAGACCATCCAATTCATTTTTTTTGTGTAGCTTTGCAATTAGTAAGTAGGTACTGGAGGGATGAGGATGCGGCAAAGCAAAATCAGACTTGGAAATCTCCTCCATTAAATAAACGCCATTACTTAAAGCAAACAAGGGGGTGTCACCCATTTGGGATGGCTGAGAGCATACTCTTTGTACCTGATGCGGATCATGCCGACGAAGCGATGTGTTTGATGTTTTTAATGATCTTCAATATGGAAGATAAATGATGTCAGAAAAGTTGTGCCATCGTTTCGTGCGTGTGATGTGTTGTGTCTGCCATAAATAGATTCCCTGATACCATTATAAATAGATGGTCAATTATATAAGACCGCCTACGTAGAAAACAATTTGCAAACAACAATCATGATACCTGTTCAGTTTATTACGCATCAAACCAAGACCATTTCGTATGAAGAGTCTGCCCTGTTGGCATTAAAGGGCGGCTGCAAATGGATCCAGTTGCGCATGAAAGACGCTTCGGATGAGGAAGTGGAGACACTGGCCCGTCGCCTGAAAGACAAATGCAGAGAATTTGACGCCGTTTTTGTGATTGACGATCGTGTCGAACTGGTAAAAAAGATAGAGGCAGACGGCGTTCATTTAGGGAAAAACGATATGCCAGTGGATGAAGCCCGCCGCTTCCTCGGCGAAGGATTTTTGATTGGCGGAACGGCAAACACCATTGAAGACGTCAGGAGGATTCACCGTGCTTCGGCCGATTACATCGGTTGCGGCCCTTTCCGTTACACAGAGACCAAGAAAAACCTTTCGCCGATCTTGGGATTGACTGGCTACGAGGAAATCATGAAAACCATGCGTGACGAAGCAATCACAATTCCCTTGTGTGCCATTGGCGGAATCACGTTGGCCGATGTTGCCAACATCATGTCTGTCGGTGTTGATGGTATAGCCGTCAGCGGCGCCGTTCTGAATGCAGCAGATCCTGTTGAAGAAATGAAAAAGTTCATCCATGCCGACAAATCCTCTAATTAGGCGCCACTGTTGATATTCACGCCGAGGCGTTGACACTGAAAGGAAACTGAAACCATTGATAACCAACAAATAGCATTTATATATATTCTATCAATATGGACAATTTAATGAAAATCAAATATCCCTCAAGCGAAAAGGTATATATGGAAGGGACGCTGTTCCCAGAAATCCGCGTTGCCATGCGTAAAGTCAATTTAACGCCAACCGTAACGAAAGACAAAAACGGAGAAAAGCATTTTTCCGAGAATGCCCCAGTATATGTCTATGACACAAGCGGCGCATACAGCGACCCGAAAGTGGAAATCAACCTGAAACGCGGTTTGCCGCGATTGCGCGAACCGTGGATATTGAAACGTGGCGGCGTTGAGAAACTCTCGCAGCAGTCGTCTGAATATTGCCGCGAACGCCTAGCCAATAAATCGCTCGACGAATTGCGCTTCCAGCACATCGCGCTTCCCTATCGCGCTTTGCCAGGCAAGTCCGTCACGCAGATGGCCTATGCCGAGCAGGGCATCATAACGCCGGAAATGGAATATGTGGCGATAAGAGAAAACATGAACTGTGAGGAGTTGGGCATCAAAACCCATATCACGCCGGAGTTTGTGCGTGAAGAAGTTGCTGCTGGGCGTGCCGTCATTCCCGCCAACATCAACCACCCCGAGGCAGAGCCGATGATCATCGGGCGCAACTTCCTCGTGAAGATCAACACGAACATCGGCAATTCGGCCACAACGTCCAACATCAATGAGGAAGTTGAAAAGGCCGTATGGAGCTGCAAGTGGGGCGGCGACACAATTATGGACCTTTCAACGGGTGCCAACATCCACGAAACGCGTGAATGGATCATCAGAAACAGTCCGGTTCCCGTCGGAACCGTGCCCATGTACCAAGCCATGGAGAAAGTGCACGGTGTTGCCAAAAATCTGACGTGGGAACTCTATCGCGACACGCTGATAGAGCAATGCGAACAAGGCGTTGACTATTTCACAATCCACTGTGGCATCCGGCGCAAAAATATCCACCTTGCTAACGGACGCCTAACGGGAATGGTCAGCCGTGGCGGTTCGATAATTTCTGAATGGTGCCTGCAAAACGACCGTGAAAGTTTCCTCTATGAGCATTTCGACGACATTTGCGACATCTGCGCCCAATATGACGTGGCCATTTCTCTTGGCGACGGTCTGCGCCCCGGTTCCATATACGATGCCAACGACGCAGCACAATTTGCCGAACTCGACACGATGGGCGAACTTGTTGAACGCGCATGGGCCAAGAATGTCCAGGCATTCATCGAAGGACCAGGCCACGTGCCCATGAACAAAATCAAGGAAAACATGGAGCGGCAAATTGAGAAATGCCACAATGCTCCCTTCTATACGCTCGGTCCGCTTGTCACCGACATCGCCCCTGGATACGACCATATCACGTCGGCCATCGGTGCCGCACAGATCGGATGGCTGGGCACCGCCATGCTTTGCTACGTCACGCCAAAAGAACATTTGGCACTGCCAAACCGCGATGACGTCAGAACAGGTGTTGTCACCTACAAATTGGCAGCGCACGCAGCCGACTTGGCGAAGGGACACCCATCGGCCCAAATCCGCGATAACGCGCTATCGAAAGCAAGATATGAGTTCAGATGGAAAGACCAATTCAACCTTGGCCTTGACCCCGAACTGGCACAAAAATATTACAAGGAAGCACACTATGAGAATGGAGAGTTCTGCACGATGTGTGGCCCCAACTTCTGTGCCATGCGCATTTCCCGTCGCCTGAAAGATTGCGATGAGCATCAAGCGTAATGGCGAACATACCCCCCAAAACAATACCAAGCATTGCTGCGTCAATCAATGTGACGCAGCAATGCATTTCGATAGATTGAGTGTACTCCAACCCGATAAACCCTCTGTAAAAACTATTCCGTCCCCCGACATAACCAACCAATATTCCCCATGCAGGATTTCGTTCACCTTCACGTTCATAGTCAATATTCCGTTCTCGACGGACAAGCTTCAATCCCCAAGCTCGTTGACAAAGCCATTGCCGACGGGATGCGCGGCATGGCGTTGACCGATCATGGCAACATGATGGGATGCAAAGAGTTTTTCAACTACGTTTCCAAAGTGCGGGGCAAGGGTAAAGACGCCGTCTGCAAATTGGAGGAGAAATTGCAGAAACTGAATGCTGGCGATTACGAACCCGATGCAACGGAAGCAGGGATGCCCGTGGAGGAAATTACTCGTAAGGCAGAAGCCGAACTGCAGAAGCAAACGCGTATTGCCAATTTTATGCCCATCCTCGGTTGCGAGATGTATGTGGCCAGACGTGGCGACAAATCCTTGCGCAGCGGAAAAATAGACCATTCAGGATGGCACCTCATCGTGTTGGCCAAAAACGAGAAAGGCTATCACAATTTGATCAAACTCGTGTCTCGCTCATGGGTCGACGGTTTCTATATGCGTCCGCGCACCGACCCCGCCGACCTCAAAAAATACCACGAAGGGCTCATTGTCAGTTCGGCATGCCTTGGCGGCGAAGTCGCGCAGAAAATCATGAAATCCACTCCCGAGGAAGTCGACAAAACCATCCTCTGGTATAAAGAAGTCTTTGGCGACGACTATTATCTGGAGCTTATGCGCCATGAAGTCAAAAACCCCGCCATTCGTGCCAACAGAGACACCTATCCCTTGCAGAAAGAGGTCAACAAAAAACTCGAGGAACTCTCTGAGAAACACCATATCAAACTGATTTGCACCAACGACAGCCACTTCGTTGACGAAGAAAACGGCGAGGCCCACGACCGCCTCATTTGTTTGGCAACCAACAAAGACCTGGACGACAAGACCCGCATGCTCTATACAAAGCAGGAATGGTTTAAAACGAGAAGCGAGATGAACGAAGTCTTTGCCGACCATCCTGAGGCCCTGGCAAACACCTGCGAAATCCTCTCGAAGGTTGAGTTCTATTCAATCGACCACGGCCCCATCATGCCCAATTTCGACATCCCCGAAGATTTCGGTACGGAGGAAAGCTACCGCCAGCAACTAACGGAGCAAGACCTCTTTGACGAGTTCACGCGCGACGAAAACGGCAATGTCGTTCTCTCAAAAGAAGACGCAGAAAACAAAATCAAGAAACTTGGAGGCTACGACAAGCTCTATCGCATCAAACTCGAAGCCGACTATCTGGCAAAACTCGCCTATGAAGGGGCAAAGAAGCGCTATGGCGACCCTCTTGACGCAGAAACCAAGGAGCGTATAAACTTCGAGCTCCACATCATGAAAACGATGGGTTTCCCCGGATACTTCCTGATTGTGCAAGACTATATCAAGGCCGCCCGCGAGCAACTCAACGTCTCCGTAGGCCCCGGCCGTGGTTCCGCAGCCGGCAGTGCGGTGGCCTATTGCTTGGGAATCACCCAGATCGACCCCATCAAATACGACCTTCTGTTTGAACGTTTCCTCAACCCCGACCGCATCTCCCTCCCCGATATCGACGTCGACTTCGACGACGACGGCAGAGGAAGGGTCTTAAACTGGGTGACGCAGAAATACCATGCAGAGAATTGTGCACACATCATCACCTACGGCACGATGGCCACGAAATCCGCCATCAAAGATGTGGCCCGCGTGCAGAAACTGCCCTTAGACACCAGCAACCGCCTCTGCAAAGCCATCCCCGACAAACTGCCAGAAGGCCCAGATGGGAAGGTGCCAAAGATGAATCTGACGAACGCCATTGCCTGCATTCCCGAACTGAAAGAGGCCGAAGCCTCCAACGACCCCCTTTTGCACGACACCATCCGCTATGCGAAGATGCTCGAAGGCAATATCAGAAACACGGGCGTTCATGCCTGCGGCTTCATCATCTGCCGAGACGAGATTTCCGACTGGGTACCCGTTTCAACGGCTGAGGACAAGGAGACCGGCGAAAAAGTGGCCTGCACCCAATATGAAGGCCGTGTCATTGAAGAGACGGGGCTCATCAAGATGGACTTCCTCGGACTGAAAACGCTTTCCATCATCAAAGAAACGGTTGAAAACATCCGAGAAAGCCTTGGCATCGAGCTCAACATCGACAACATCAGCATCGAAGACGCCGCCACCTATCAGCTATATTGCGACGGAAACACTATCGGCACCTTCCAGTTTGAATCTGCTGGCATGCAGAAATACCTCATAGAGCTGCAGCCAACCACCTTCGAAGACCTCATCGCCATGAACGCGCTTTACCGCCCGGGGCCGATGTCCTACATCCCCCAGTTCATCAAGCGCAAGCACGGAGAAGAACCAATCACCTATGACCTCCCGTGCATGGAAAAATACCTCAAAGACACCTATGGCATTACGGTCTATCAAGAGCAAGTCATGCTCCTCTCGCGTGTCATCGCCAACTTCACGCGCGGCGAAAGCGACGCCTTGAGAAAAGCAATGGGAAAGAAGCTCATCGAGAAGCTAAACCACATGTATCCCAAGTTCATCAAAGGTGGCACGGCAAACGGCTACGACCCCAAGGTGCTTGAAAAAATCTGGGAAGACTGGCGTGCCTTCGCCTCCTATGCCTTCAACAAGAGCCATGCAACGTGTTATTCCTGGGTGGCCTACCAAACGGCCTATCTGAAAGCCAACTATCCAGCCCAGTATATGGCCGGCGTCATGAGTCGCAGCCTTGCCGACATCAAAACCATCACCAAACTGATGGACGAGAGCAAGTCGATGGGCATCAGCACCCTCGGCCCCGACATCAATGAGAGCCGCGTCAAATTCAGCGTCAATGCCCTCGGCGAAATCCGCTTCGGCCTTGGTGCCGTCAAAGGAGTCGGAGAAGCAGCCGTTGATGCCATCCTCTCCGAACGAAAGAAAAACGGCCCCTACCAGTCGGTCTACGACTTCATCGAGAGAATCAATTTCCTTGCCTGCAATAAGAAATGCGTTGAATGTTTGGCCCTCGCCGGTGCCTTCGACGGGTTCGGTACCATCAGTCGCGAACAATTCTTCTCCACCTGCGAAAACGGTAATCTCTTCCTCGACGAACTCGTTGCCTACGGCCAAAACTATCAGGCCGACAAAGCCAACGCCACCGCCTCCCTGTTTGACGACATCGCCGAAATCGAAATCACGAAACCGCAGCCGCCGAAGATCTATGCAAAATGGAGCGCCATGGAGCGGCTCAACAAAGAGCGCGACCTCATAGGCATCTACATCTCCGGCCATCCGCTCGACGACTATGCCGTCATCCTCAACCGCGTCTGCAACCTCCGCGCCGCCGAACTCGACCGTCTGGACGCGCACGCCAACGAAGAAGTCACGCTCGGCGGCATCGTCAATCTCTCGCGCGAAGGCCAAACGCGCACAGGAAAGCCCTACGGCATCTTCCGCGTGGAAGACTATTCTGGCACAGGAGAAATTGCCCTTTTTGGCGACGATTGGGCAAAATGGCGCGGATACATCGTCAACAATTCAACGCTTTTCATAACAGCCCGCGTCGAGCCCAAACGCTGGGACCCCACCAGCTTCGAACTGCGCATCGGCAACATAGAATTTCTCTCTGATGTCAAAGACCGCAAAATTGAGAGCCTAACCGTCGGCATCCGTCTGGAAGCGCTCGACGACAAAACGACAAACGACCTCTCCCAGATGCTTAAAGAAAGCAATGGCCCAGTCGCACTCTTCTTCAAAATCCTTGACGGAAACACCCAGTCCAACGTGTTGCTGCAAGCCACGGGGCGGAAAATCTCCATAAAAAAAGACCTCCTGGATTACATTGACGCGAGCAATGCGCTTTCGTATGAAATTAATTGATAACTTTGTAACTGGTTAAGGGAAAAAAGGAGATAGAAGGGGTGCACACGCATCCTCCTTTTTTCCCACACCCGTAAAAACAATCAACCCATAAAATAAAAAAACAATGGCTTTAACAATCAACGATCAAAACTTCGAAACAATCTCCTCAGAGGGCCTGCCCTTGATCATCGACTTCTCAGCCACTTGGTGCGGCCCGTGCAAAAAAATCGCCCCCATCATCGACGAACTCGCAGAAGAATATGCCGGTAAGGCAACCATCTGCAAGTGTGACGTTGACGAGAGCGAAGAGCTCACTTCGCGTTTCGGCGTACGCAACGTGCCAACCGTCTTATTCATCAAAAACGGCGAAGTCGTCAACAAGCACGTAGGCGCAGCAAAGAAATCAGATTTCGTTGAGCTCATTGAGCAATTCCTCGGATAAAAAAACGCGAGAGAGAACCATGGCAATTCTTGACGAAGAACTCATCCGCGACGCCAATGAAGACGCAGAGGCCATACGCCACATCAGAGCACAGATGCCCTCTTCCATGAGCGCCCTCTGCACCGATGCAGACCTCCAGCAAATCATTGATGCAACAGTCGACACGCTTGCAACGAGCGACATCCTCGAGAGCCAGGCCGACGCTGACGGCTTCATCGACATCAACCTTGATATCTTGGCCCAGCAAGTTGCGAAAGAAGTGGGACAAACAGGCATCAACGGCTTGTCGACAGACGACATCCAGTTCATCGTTGAAACCTGGATGGATTTTGACGAGAGCCAAAATGAAGACTGAGACTCCGAAGAAAATAAACAATAGCGGTACATTCAAAAGAAGGACAACATTTCCTGCCTTTGAGTGTACCGCTAATTGTATAAATGGAGACTCGAAATAATTTATAATATCGTAAGCATCCCGTGCAGGCCGTATTGTATAATTACAAATAAGCCAAAGTCTTGAT
>ERZ791805.12-NODE-12-length-144423-cov-12.777596_pt1 | contig 144423 bp, 127 predicted proteins | sample MGYA00510306_ERZ791805 | MGnify/ENA primary metagenome ERZ791805 (study PRJEB30046, sample SAMN00791990) | human gut metagenome | study: EMG produced TPA metagenomics assembly of the A metagenome-wide association study of gut microbiota in type 2... | reverse complement strand
GCGGTTTCGGTATAACTAAAGTGGCATTCAGTAGTACTGTTTCCAGAGATATACCTACCAAACGCGGTTTCGGTATAACTAAAGTGGCATTCAGTAGTACTGTTTCCAGAGATATACCTACCAAACGCGGTTTCGGTATGACTAAAGTGGCATTCAGTAGTACTGTTTGCGGAGATATACCCACCGAATGGCGTTCAGTAGTACTGTTTCATGCAAAGGAAAGGTACAGGAGCATTGCAGGAGAATCTGAGGAAGACCCGGCTGTTTCAGGGCTAGACAGGAGATACATCCTAAGCCACTTCCAATGCGTCTCGTTTCATGGCAGGTAGTGCAGCGAATAGAACAGGATGATGGCACAAGAACAGGGGTGCTGCGGGGCATTAGCAGGGACGATGTAAGGCTAAATTGACAGACTAACAATTAACGCAATGTTGACATTTCAATAGTTCGGTGGTATACTAAAAACGATGAAATTGGAGATTAACAAGCAACGCCACGCTCCGGAGCGTGACTGCTTGCAGAGGGCTCCGCCCCCTGGCCCCTGATGAGCCGTTCGGAGCCTGCGGCCTCCTCACAGCTCAAAATGTCCCGCAAGCGGGAACCCCCAGCTCGCTGCGCTCACCAAAAGGCATGATGCCATTTTCCAAGAAACAAAGAAGGGAAGGAGTAAGCCCATATGCTTTATTATGTCTCGGATATCCATGTGGAACACAAAATCGATTTCGATGCTTTGCCAGATGTAATGCCAGTGGAAGAATTTGGAAAAATCATTGCATCCATCGTAGATAAAGTCTTTGCTTCGACGATGCCTCACGACGATGACGATTATCTTTTCATTATGGGCGACACCTGCGAGAGTACCCACATTGGCAAGCTCTTCTACAGTCGGCTGGCACAGCTTTGGAAGCCGGACCATATTATCGTGACGCTGGGAAATCATGAACTTTGGACGGCTGACCAGCAGTGGACAGATGAAGATGAAAAAATCAAGCCGAACCTGAAAGACATCATCGCTGCGTGGCGTAAGATTTTTAACGACCTTGGCATTGTCTTTCTCCAGAACGAAACCTACAACCTTCCTAGCGAGAATGCCATCGTCCTCGGTGGCCTCGGCTTTTCCGGTCATAACGATTATTTCAACGCTTGCAACGGGATGTATCTGCGCGTGCTTACAACCAGGCGGCAAGACCAAATCCAAAGCAATATTTTTGATAAGCTCTACAAAGAAACGGTAAATCGCTGCGAGGCCGAAGGCAAAAACCTGATAGTGCTTTCCCATAATCCTTGGAGCGATTGGCATAATGGGGATATCGAGGAAGAGCCTGTTTCTGTGCCGGTTGCGTATTTCTCAGGTCACACACACAAGAATAGAAGTGGCCGATATGAAGGCGTGGCGGGCGAGAAGAACTTCTACGCAGACGGTCAGATTGGCTACCCGCCGTGCAGTTACTACAATGTCAAGATGACATATATCTGAGGAGATAGAAACGATGGGGAGAAATAAAGATGCACCGCACGGGTGCAGAATTGAGGTTCTAACCTCGGCAACAACAGGTCGAAGGATAGAAGAAAAAGCTAAGCAAATGGGAATGAGTAAATCGCAGTACATTGTTTATTGCGTTGAAAACCAGCCATCAGTTCCTAAATTCAGCTGGCAATCTGACGACCTCAATGAAACCATAGAAACCCTCGTCCAGATTTCAGACAATGTGAAGCGCGTGACGGATGGCGTTTCTATGACGAACACGGTCACAGGCAAAGATGTGGCAAAACTCGAAGCCCAGTATCAGGAGCTAAATGAGTTATATGCAGCCCTCCTGATGCAATACACAGAACAGCGGAAGAAAATCACCAAAACGGCGCGGCGACTCGTCCGGGAATGGAAGAGTGCAGAGCGCCAATAATTCAAAGCAGGATGACTAACAAAAAACGCAAAGAAAGGAGAATAAATAGATGGCGTATACGCAAATCCACAGTGTTCGAAACACTTTTGAAAAGTCCCTGGCTTATATCAAAAATCCTAAAAAGACCACCTTTATTGGCAATAAAAATGACCTGAATGATGCGATGCGCTACATCAAAAATCCGAACAAGACAAAGCAGTTTGTGTTCGTTGAAGGATATCTTTGCAACCCGACATTCTGTGAAAACCAGTTTTTGGAAACAAAAGAGAAATACTTGGCAGCGCACGGAGGCAAAGAACGCAATACGAGTGGCAAGCCCGCACAAGCGTGGCATCTGATACAAAGCTTTCCTCCTGATGTCAAAGACCCCGTTCTGGTCCATCAGATGGGGATGCAGCTGGTCGAGCAAATCTGCGGCGACCAGTACCAAGCAGTTGTAAGTACTCATGTTGAAGGCAGTAGCTGCCTGCACAACCACATCGTATTCAATGCGTATCCACTCGATTCCGAGTATGGGTAGAAGTATCACCGCTCCGTAGCAGAGTACGAGCGCATCAAGAAAGTCTCCGATGAAATCGGAAAGCAGTACGGCATCGAACCGATTCCAGACAAAGGAATTGAGTTCGAGGGGAAAGCCAGCGGCATCGGTGAAATCAGTGCAAAGCGGCAGGGGAAAAGCTGGAAGCAGAAAGTAAAGGACGACTTTGAAAAAGCTGCATCGGTCAGCTCTGACTGGGCAACTTTCAAAAGTATCCTGACTGCGAGCGGATACAAGGTCGATGAACAACACGCCGGATATGTGAAATGGGAGACCCCATACAGCAAGAAAGCGATTCGAGATAGAACGCTCGGCGAGCAGTACACCAAGGCATATCTGGAAGCCAAGTGGGACCCTGAAAAGAAAAAGGCTTACGAAGAACAGAAAGCCAAGGAAGCCGCCAACGAAACGCGCAAAGTAGAGGCCGATACCCGGAAACGGTATGATGCCGAGGAACGAGCACGGTGGCGTGAAGCGCAGCTGCTGGCAGCCCAAAAGCAAAAGCAAGCATCCAAGATGAGGGACGACCCTCTCTACAAGGTGACGCGATACGATGCTGCCGGTCATCGGCGCAGCAATGTCGAGATGCTGATTCTGGTTGCAGTCAAGATTATTCGCGTAGATGATAAGCTGTTCGAGGACCAAGTCGGAGCAATGCAGTTTCCGCACTCACCGATATACGCGCCGCGTGATTGGAAACTGCAAAAGATGTATGAGACCTCAACGCTTGCCTCTGAAATGGGCATCAAAGAAGTCTCGGATATCCAAGACAGGAGCAATGAACTTTCTGCGAAACTGGCAAAGGTATCAACCGAGATTCGCAAGAAGAAGGCTTTTCTCGGCCGTATCGAAAGCCTGCACACCGCCATCCAAGAGTGGGAGGCAACGCAAGGTGTAATAGATGAGCTTGACAAACTCCCGGACGACCAGAAAGACACTTTCAAGGCGGAACACGAAGCACAGATAAACACCTACAACCATGCGATGGGCGTGTTCTATAAATTCTCCGGGCGCTATGCCAAGACCCCAATCATGGTATACGATGCGAATGCACACAAGAAAGTTGTCTGCGTTGAGAACATCGCAAATACGCTGGACAATGTGAACACCACAAAGAAAGAACTGGACAGCCTGCAAGAACAGCGCAAAGCGATTGCGTCAGATATCTCAAAGGTCCGTCGCATCAGCACAGGTCTGGCATTGGCGCAGAACGATTTGTTCGTACACGGTCCGCAGTTCACCGAAGAGAAGCTGCGTGAAATCCGGGCGCGGGCAAAAGAACAGGAAAATCAAGCTTTCGAGCAGTACGACAAAATGAGAGAAGTCACGAAAGAGGACTTCGAGAACTATGTCGATGAAATGCTCAAAGGAAATATCGAAGAACACAACGGCTTTGAAAAAGCTCGGAAAGGAGATAGTGAGCGATGAAAAACGAAGCAATGTACGATGACGACATCTTCGAAGCTTCCGAAACGGCGGCAGATTACGCCGCTGACGGGCCTAAACAGGAAAATTCAAACAGCGACCCTAGCGTAGATAAAGACCGTGAAAAGGCCATTTCTGACGCTCTGGAAGAGGCTGCTTCTGAAAAGGCAGCAGCTATAGCCGAAGAGCCTGATGAAGATGAGGAAGAACAGGAGCTGGAAATTGACTTTGACGAAGACACCGAGCCGGTAGAGGATTCCGATGTAGATGTCTCTACAGAAGATGAACCTGCTGATGAGCGCGGTGAGTTTTACGACGACCTGATTGAACAGGACTGGGAAATGGTCTTGGCCGAACAGGAGATGGAAAACAAGAAGAAGGCGGAGAAGGCAAAAGCCAAAAAAACCAAGGAACGCCGTGAGCGGGAAAAGCGCCAGCAGGAACAGAACGAGAGTGCCGCCCGCCAGAGTGCGGTCTATACCGAAACCTCCTATCAGTCTACCACGCCGGAAGAGTACCACGCGAAGCATAACGACCAGCCCGCACAGAATGTCCCTCAGAGCGTCCAACCCAGCGTTCCTAGTACGAATTACCACGCAGCCCGTGAAGAGCCTCGCCATGAGGGCTATTATAGAAACGCACCCATTCCACCGGAAAGCTACGGCAGGGGAGGGGAGAGCAAAGAACTTCCGTCATACCCCTATGAGCGGCAGGAACCGAACATCTATGAGAAAGCTGCCAGCGAACAGGCTGAACAGCGTCGTCAGAAAATTGACCGGGCACGGGAAGAAGAGCATCGTAAGCGTGAAGAGGAACGCCGCAAAGAGATTGACCGAAAGTCGCAGGAAATCAAAGAACGCGAACAATCTCATCTCGGCATGGTGAGCAAGAACAGCCACCTGGACTTGCGTGAAAGTGCAAATAACCTCGAAAAGGTAGACTTCACCCACGGGAACGGTGACGCTGAAAACCCTACACAAACCGCCTCCGCAATGCCCTCGGTCCATTACGAAGAATCCCATGAGCCGCGTGTTGCTCCACAGTATACCTACGGACTTGGCGGAACGGTGGAAAAGATGCAGGACATCGAAAGCTACCAGCCGATGCCTCATCATAGCGAAAATCAGTTTTCACCCCGTGAAGATATCGCAGTCAAAGAAGGAATGGCCTACGCTGACTATGGGTAGATGGGCGTAAAGACTTACGCTGACCCGCGGGGCGCAATCGGAGCGGCAGTTCCAGATAAACCTGTTCAGCAGCGAGTCTACACTAGAAACGATGATGCCCAGACGGGTAAGGAATTTACGCAGAGCGTGTTTACCCCGTATCGTACATCGGAGCACAAGCCTCTTGACTCCAATTATCCAAAGAAAAATTACAATACATCTCCAATCAAAACGGTTCATGACTACGGCATGCACAGCGGCAGCACGATGGAGAACACCACCGCTGCCAACACCATGAACCACACAGCAAATACCAACAGGGAATTCAAACCTACCATGCCCACAGATATGCATAGTGACTCTCCGTCGATGAGCCCTGTCATGCCTGTTCGGCACACCGATTCCCAAATGCCTGTTGTGTCCAGAGCGGCAGCACAGGTAAAGACTGAAAATAGTTTTGAAACCAATCCGGAACACTATAAAGTGCAGCCCGAGACTCGGCAGAATTATCATACAGAGTTTTCCAACCCGGAACCCCGCAAAGTGTTTGAGGCACCGAAAGATTCCAGTAATGTTCCGTTTTCACCCCAAAAGGTAAAACAGAGTGCCTTGAATGCAAGCATCATCCGTGAGTACAACATCAATAGCGAACGGAACCCTTCTTATAAGAATAGCAATAATGAGCCTCCTGAGCTTGTAAATTATCGGGAAAAGCTCAAAGCTGCAAACGACAACCATTTTGTCGGCAGCAAATATGAAGATTTCAAAATTAAAGAAAACCGAGAGTACAGCACGCAAAAGAGCAGTGCAAATGCGGGCAGTGTGACTCCTAATGTCATGGACCGCAGTACGGCTTTTAACGAAGCCGCTAAAACCGCAAAGACCGCTGATGGGCATGTTGGAATCCCTGTTGAAGCGCCGATTGTTTCCGTACAGCCTCCCGTGTTGCAGAAACCCGCAGGATATGAAGTGAAAACCCAAGGAAGCGGAGAACAGCGCTATCGGGTTGTAAAGTCTGGTGCTTTTGACGCTTCGAAGTCTGCGGACATCAGCCTGAATATCAGCCCGACTTTCAATGTGATGCACTATGGTTCACAACGAGACAATCTGCAGGAAGCCAAGAATCGGGACCCGCGCAAAGCTATCCCAATTGCGGAAGATAAAAGCAGAATTGCGCTGCCGGTCGGTGTAGCAAAGCAAAGTGCTCTGGACGCAAATATCATCCGCGAATATAACAAAAGCAAAAAAGCCAATCCGCTCTACAAAGATGATGAAAAAGCACCGTCCGCATTCGTAAATTATCAAGCGAAACTCAAAGCGGCAAGCGACAATAACATCATCAACAAAGAGATTGCAGCCGCTACGATTAAAGAACCTCGTAAACGCGGCGGATACAGAGAAGGCACGACTACCGATGCCGTAGATACCGGCACTATGAATTTCGCGGCAAAGGCAAGCAGGGGTGCCGCCATTTCCGTACAAAAGGATTTGCGCAGTACTTCCATTGCCGGGAAGGTCACATCTTCCGCCAAGGGCCCTGCATCTCAGATGCAAACTTTACCTGGAATGGCAACGCAGACGAAAATCGAGCGGGATTTGAAAGCAGCCGCTGTTCCGCCTTCGATGGAATTCAGCGTGCAAAAGTCTCGTGGAGAATTGCTTAAACAGGATGCCCGTAAGGTTTTCTCAATCAAAGAAGATACGAGCGGCATGGCAATTAGCGCCGCCACTGCAAAACAAAAAGCGTTGGATGCAAGCGTGATTCGCGAGTTTAATGCAAACGGTAAGAAAGGTGATAAGGAACCGGCTGCACTTGTAGAATATAAGGCTCAGATTAAGGCCGCGAGTGACAGCAATGCCGTGAAAAGCAAAATCGAAGCCATAACTGGTGTGAAGCTGACTGATAAGACTTCTGGTTCCGTCGCAGTTCGTAAAAATCCTAAAAAGGTAAGCAACTTTGAATACTATAAAGCGCAGTACAGCAAAACGGTTTTCAAAGCAGCCCGCAAAGCCGCTGCTTTGCCCATTGCAGTTGTGATGGCTACGGTCGAAGAAGGAATTCGCGACTCCGGCGCAGATAATGCCGTTGAGATGGGACACGATATCCAGACTCTGGCATTGGCAACCTTTTACATGAGCAAAAGCACAGGAGCCAAACTCATCAAAGAGGGGACTGGGGACATCAAGAATGCGAAAGCTCTGGAAAAATTCGATAAAGACCAGCTGAAAATTCTGAAAGACCTGAAGCGCGAAAGAAACCAGCTGCTGGTAAGCATCAATAAGGAACTGCATCTAACCGGGAACATTGCTCCGCTTCTTGGAACTCCCGATGGCATCGATGCAATTCTTGCCAGAACGGACCTTACCCAGAAAACTCGTGAGAACCTTCTGAAGCTGAAAGCAAACCTGCTCAAAGCAGAAGGTATTGGTACATGGCTTGACCAGAACGCTCGTGCTCTGGACCAGTTCTTTGACAGTCAAACTCTTGCAAGATATGGAGTTAAGAGCGTTGGCGGCCTGGACCTGAAAGGAGTAGAACAGCTCTATAAATTCCAGACGCTTCAAACCGCACAGCAGATGGCCGCTCTGAAAGCAGCAGTGCCTGCGGAAGTATTTGAGAAAATCGGTGCCGGAGACATTGAGAAATTCGTTGAAGCAATGGAGAACGGTACGCTGAAACAGCTGCTCGCCCAACTCAAAGGCAGCAATGCCAGTGAGCTGGCAGACGCTCTGATGAAGAACATCAAGGCCCAGAAATTGCTGAGAAGTCGTTTCCAGGTGATGAAGGGTACGAAAGCAGCGAAATATTTCAAAGCCGGTACTCACATGTTTAAGCACTTTGCGCTGCGCAAGTTCGGTGACGCGATGCGCCAGACGGATGTCGATGGACTTCACGCCATGGCAGATTTTGCGGAGGGCATCCACAACACGCGCGATGTGGTCCGCTTGTCTAAGTCTTTGGGGAAAGGGGCATACAAGGCCGGAAAGAAGACCGTAGAGCTCACGAAGAAAGTGGTTAAAACGGTAAGCCCAGGGCGCAAGATGGTGGATAAACAGGTCAATGACTTGCTTGTCAACAAATTCCTTCCGAAACCCAAGGCTCCCAAAAACCTCATTGCTCGTCAGATTTCGCAGGCCGACCTGATGAAACAGGCATCTGCGGGGCAAAAAGCTCTGAATGCTGTAAAGCAGACCGGTTTGAAAGTTGCATCCATGGCAAAGACTGCAGCAGCTAAGGCAAAAGCCGCAGCGCAGCTCGTAGTCAACGGTGTGAAAGCCATCGGCCAGACAGTTGCCACTGCTGGTAAAGCGATTCTTCCGCTGATTGCAACTCCTGTCGGTCTTCTTGTTACGGTTATCATTGTCTGCATCTTTATGGTTGTATTTATTGTCTTGAATGTCTTCTGTGCTGACGATGAAGCAGATATCCAGAAAATCGTCGATAAGATTAACAACGAGCGCGATGAAGTTGTCTTGCAGTCGGTATACGATTCGTTCCGGGGCGAGACGGACCCGCTGGGCAATCCCTATGGCTATACCACGCTGGACGGTAAGACCTCAGACAATATTCAGCACGGTGTCACCTGGGAATATGAAAACGGTATTTCCAATAACACTGCTGAGATTATCTCTTTGGCGGCGGTGTACTATCAGCAGAATTGGCCGAGCTCCAACGACATTGCCAATCTATTCTCTTCTGATGACCGCGCCTTCTTTACCTATTGTCGTGACCTTGCAGGATATGCTCTGGATGTAACGGCACGCGAGAGCCATCCGTACTCCTGCCTCGTAAAAGGTGGCTGCGTACTCGGATACCGTGATAACGGTCAGAGCGTAGCCATTAAAGATTACAAGCTGACCACATCGGAACATAGCTGTGAAGTTGATAACCCTGAATGCGGCGACTATGATGTGGATGACATCTGGCGTTGGAATAACGGTCATGGCGAAGATAAAATTGTCACAGAAACCAAAGTTGAAGATGACGGCGAACACGATATCAATGTCTACTTTCAGAACAAGCTCCCTGATGGAGCAAATGAGTCCGAACTGACGAAACTTCCTGATGAATATACGGTCGTATCGGATGGCGGTGAGATTAGCTCCGAAGATGTTCATGGTAATCTCGTAATTGACGCGTCTTCCTGTAACCTCTATAAAGGAAACCTGAATGACTGGTTCGTCAAGCCTGTCGATGGTTTGTCCGCATCGTTCACGGTTGTAACTCATCTTGACGATGAACATGAAGAACGCGATACTTACACCGTGACTTTCGGCGGTGAAGGTGACTCAACAACAGCAATCCCGTGGTGTCCGGGCGAGTTGAACGACAGTTTGCACGGGCATTACGACCTGACCGTGACGGTTTTTCTGACCGGCTATGACGAGTACACCGACCCCTGCCTGAAACCCGACGCACCCGAATCCGATGATGTAGAAACAGACGAAGATGGTGTTAAGGGCGGCACCGGCACTTTGGTTCCGCTGGCACATGCCGTAAACGATGGAATACTGACCCGTACTGTGACCAAGCTGAATCAGTACATGCAGCCATACTCCGGCGGCACAGCTGCACGGTACACCAAAACCGTAACACTGCCTGAAGGTGACGATGGATTCACTTTCTGGTACGATTCAAACAACGAAGACTCTGACGGCAATGTCGCATGGGCAAAACTGCTGTACGCCTCCGACTGGGAGGAACTTTACGGTGTGACCAAGGGCATTAAATGTAAGAGCTTTGGCTCAAAGTTTACGGATGAAGAAGTGAATGAGTTCCTTGACGGTATGGATTTCAGCAGCATCTCTGATGGGCGGCAAAGAATCGTAGCTGCCGCTTTTGCAAACAGCGGCCAGTTCAGCTACTCTCTTGGCTCTAAGCCCGTTGGTGGTCCCGGCAATGTTGGAGTAAAAGGCGCATACGACTGCTCTGGTTATGTGCGTTACCTGTTCTGGTTGTGCGGCTACAGTTTTGATGCCGTTAATACTGCCGATTACCCTGGTGCGGCTGACTTGCAGGAAATTTCCATAAGTGAGATGCAGCCAGGAGATATGCAGGTAATGCTCTCCGCAGATAACGGCGGCAGCATGGGACATGTGAGGGTTTTTCTTGGCGTAAGTGGTGGTAAAGCAATGTGGGGCGAGTGCGTCGGTTCGCGTGGCTCTTGCGTAAACAGCTGGACCAACGCTGAAGCCGGAATGTATAACTGCCGATATTACCGCTATACTGGATTCTAAGACAAACCATAAAAGGAGTCGCCTTCGGGTGGCTCCTATTTTTTTTATGCAACGCTATTGGCACTCAAAAAAAGTATGCATTATTTGCAGAATTTTTGCACACAAAGTATTGACACAATAGTTAGACAGTGGTATACTTGAGTCAGTAAATGAGAGCTGGACAATCTGCCAGCAATATTTATTAAACCTAATGACTAACAAATAACGCAAAGGAGTGTACATAATGAAAACCGCGAATAAAAGACGCAGCTTTCAAGCAGCAGTGATGGCAGTCGTGATGATTGTTTGTATGATGCTGACGGCGGTGAGAGCTTACGCAGAAGACGAAATGGAAGTCACAGATTCAGAAGAAAAAAATCCTGTTGCTGTTGAGCAAACAGACAAAAACACTTGGGTCAATCAGATGACGGATGTTGAAGTCGAGCCGGAAAATCCCAACAACGGCGTGATTGTCTTTGAAGTCGCAACGATGCCGAATGATGTGCTTGACCGAACGGTTCGCGCCAACATCTCTCATGGTCCTGCGGATGAGACGCTGAAAAGCGTAAAGCTGAACGGTCTCAACTCTTTCGTGGGTTCAGCGGAACTTGAACCTGGCCGTTATTACTGTTCGTACATGCTCTCAAATGACACCGCGATGGATTACCCGGTTGAAGCTCGCGATGATGTTTACACCATTGAAGTAACAGCAGGCTCCTGCACGGTGGTTTATCTGGATGTCAGCGGCGTATCTTTCTTTGAACAGATTACCGGGCATCCTCGCAACTACGATAAAGAAGAGACGATTGAGAACGACGAGGGCTTCGACACGAATGCCACAGGTCAGATTGGCTGCTGGCTTACCGTCCCGGAAACCTTCGGAAGCACGGTTCTGGTTTATGTTCAAAATCTGATTACCGGCGATGTCGCGACCATGAAGATGTACGAATCCAACAACTACACGGCAGTTGCAACAGATGTGGCACAAGGCCGATACAAAGTTGTGGGAACGGAGGTTCTTGAAGATGGCGATGACCGCTTTACCGTGGCCTGTGAACAGGATACGCTGACCACGAGAGACAACGAGGGCTTCCACCTGACGATTTCCGATGCAGCGCATCCTGATGCGAAACTTGTCACACCGAGCCGCGACAACAATAGTGTTGTCCAGGAAGCAAACACGATGAACTCGAATGAAGAAACCGCAGATAGCGAGGAGCCTGCCGACGAAGCAACTCCTGTGCCAAGTGAAGCACCTGTTGAGGAAGTCAAAAGCAATGGGCCTTCCATCGGTACAATGATGACAGTTGTGGTGATTCTCGTCATGTTGGCTGTTGTAGGTGTGGTTGCCATTCTCTGGTGGAAGAACCAGAAGCAGGAGGAATGACAAATGCGTAAGAAAAAGCGGTATACGGTTTCCGTATCACCTGAAGCACGAGAGCGAATTGCAGAATGGGGAGACAAGAATCATATTTGTGGAGGCTTCTCCGGTGCGATTGAGTCTCTCGCGTGGAGCCTTGACGCGGATACCAAACCGAAACGAGCAAGTATCGCAAAAGAACAAAATGAGAAATCTTTTTGCCGGAGCAACTAATAAAAGACGCAAATGTGTGATGAAAACACGAAAGGAGGTGAGGAACGAATAAAGTAAATCTTCAGCCAGAACAAATAACATTTAACATATACCAATAACACATAAAAGGAGAAAAAATACTATGACTCGTAAAGAATTTGCAACCGAAATGACCAAATACGCTATGCGCGACCCTAACAACCACCGTGATGATTACGGCATCAGCCTCGTTCAGAACGAAGAAGGAATCCTCAACCTGTGGATTACCCAAGGCAAGCTCTTCTTCAACTCCGACATTGACCTGTCAATGTTTGACCCCAATGAAGAAGTTAATAAAGAGTACATTGGAATGCTCTGCAAGGTGATGGCCCAGCTTGGGCTGGCCGCAACGCAGACGGATTTCGTGGCTCAGGTCAAAGGCGAAGGGCACAAAACTGAGAAAGCGGCAAGACGCTTTGGGAAGAATGTCGTGTCCAGCATTATGCGCTTGACGCAGGAACTTGAGCGCTTAGCTGCGAAATAACAGCACTCAGAACGGCGAAGTAACAGATAGCATAGGAGGAAAATATCATGACGCGTACTGAATTTGAAAATAAACTGACCGAGATTTGCAACGCTGCTATCGGCAGTGATAGTCCCTACCACTGGGAAAACCACTTTGAGGATGGGCAGTACCAGTTCAAACTCGTGAGAGGGGAGATGACTCATGCCTTCACCGTTGCGATGGATAAGCTGGAACCTGACGAGGAGGTAAGCGTCAAGAATCTGAAACGGTTCTGTGATGCTTATGACGATGCAACGGCAGCTACACTGGCGAAGCTGCCTGAGGTTGACCCGGATGTTTTCCTTGCCGCAACGCCGGAGCAGCGCCAGAAGATGCGGTTTGACCGGGAGGTTAAGAGCAGCATCGCATATCTGGGAATGGAACTTTCGTTTCTGGCATTCGATGCCATGGAAGCCGCCCACTAACCAATAACAAACATTAAGTAAAAAGGAGAAATAACACTATGACTTGTCGTGAACTTGAACAGAAATTAGCCCTCTTCTGTCACTTGAATCCCAACAGCAAGCAGGGCTTCCACATTATCGTTGGTGTAGATAACCACATGAAATACCGCTTTGTCATGGAGCAAGAAGATATGCACATCGACTTCGCGATGAAAATACCGGACAGCCAAATGGACGAGGAAGTGGACAAGGAATATCTGAGATATATGGTCCTTGCAATGTGTGGCATTGGGATGGAGATGATTCGAGACAGAAATGCGGCTATAAACGAGGGCCATGTCGATAAGAAATGGCGAAAGTTCTATAACCGAGCCATTGCCAGTCACATGTTCTTGTGTCAGAAGATGATTGACATGGCGGTTGAAGCTGGAGTTGAAACTAATTTTGCAATTTGAAAAAGGAGAAATAACATTATGACTCGTATTGAATTTGAGAACACTCTGAAAGATATCGCCAGCATCAACCTGAGCAGTCTCGGCGAAATTGATAGCAGCATGGCAAACTCCAAAGTAACCTTCTACATCAAGGACGGCAGGTATCGATTCAAAATTGGAAGCGGCACATTGTCCTTCGATTGCGGAATCGGTATGTCGGATGCTGAGCCTGGTGAAGAACTCAGCAAAGATTATATCGAGCGCTTTTGCAAAACGGTGGAAGAGATTCGCAGCTACGCACAGAGTGCGGAATGCATCGCAGATATAGTTGCAAAGGGAGAAACCATGAGCGAAGACGATGATAGGGAATTTATGCTTCAAGCTTATTTGTTCCGAATTCTCTTAACCTCCATACTCAATATGCTCGAAAGCACTGTCGCAGAGCGTTGCCTGTAACGCTTTCAATAAGTAAGAAAGTCCGCCGCTACTGGTGGGCAGTCGTCCAGAACAGCAGCCTCCACGAGGCGGACGATGGGCAATGCCGGGGAAAAAAGACCGGTAGCAGATGGCTGTTAGAGGAAACGAGGAGAATGACCGGCGTGTGCATATATGGTATCCAACTGATAGATATTGGAGGAAATAACGATGAGTAAAATCAAGCTCGTGGACAAGCGTTCTAAGTCCGAGAAGAAAGCGGACGCCGCACGGAGCCGTAACGGTTCGTGGTCTGCTTTCCGTCCTGCCGTGATGCGGGACAAAACCAAATATGCCCGCAAAGGCCGCAGAACCGAAGAAAACTGGCGGTGAACCAAAAGAGTAAATTCGGTAGTTGCCCGCTTTTGTGGGTCGTCATCCAAACAACTTACCTCTTCGTGGTGGATGACAGGCAACAGCTTGGAAATCAAGCTGGCTGAAAGCTGTGGATAAGTGGTATTCGAAAAGCCTTGCAAGTCAAAGCAATAGCTTTGGCCGAGACTTTTCAGTGGTTGGTACGCAAAGGAGATATACGATGAGAAAAGGAGAATTGAAAAAGCGTCTGCTTGCAGCCATTACAACAGTGGCGGTAGTATTTGGCAGCGTGGCTCCTGCTACGGCTTATGCCGCAGGCGGAACGGTTATGAAACCCTCTAACAGGTCCTACTTGCGGGATGGTGGGTCTTATGACTTGCATTACATCCTCAACAATTTCAATTTGTTTGTGCAGAACGATGTCACCACAATCCATACAGTGGGCGAGGTTGCCATTGGCGGCAATCTGAACCTGTCTGGAAACATGGTTGGCAAGACCGGTGCAAAGCATAAGGTCAGCTCGTTTGTCGGTGGCGAAGTCACGAATTTTGGCGGCGACGCATACCACCCGGATAACGATGGTGTGTACATGTATCTTGGTTCTGCCAACAAAGGCAAGGATATTACTTACACCAGCGGCGCGAAAGATGGTCCTTTCCGTCTTGATGACGATTATATCGATATGGATGCTGCGTTCGAAGCCATCAATTCCTCTGTCCAGAACAATTTCAGTGAAGAATCCCTGAAAAAACAGGGGATTGAAGTAAAGCCTGCTGAGTACGGTCAGATTAAAGGCAATGGCGGCAGCGACTATTACACCATCGACTTCAACTCTGCCGGATATCCGATGCTGACCGTGCCTTCCAGCCAGAAAGACATTGTGGTCATCGACTACGGTACGGACATCAACATTCCCGGCATCACCTGCAACGACCTCCATGCATCGGAAAATTCCGACAATGGAACGAACATTCTGTGGGTATTCCCGAACGCCACCAAGCTGCATATTGGCAGCACAAGCCTTTTTGGTCATGTAATTGCTCCCAATGCAGATGTGACGCTCGACAGTGGCAATTATAATGGCTGCATCGTTGCTAAGAGTCTTACCAGTCAGGCAGAGGGCCATAAGTGGGGGTATTCAGGCACTTTCATCAAAGCTGACGATAAGCCCACGCCTACACCGACTACGAAACCCACAGAAACGCCGAAGCCGACAAAAGAGCCGGAACCTACGGAAGCGCCCACGCCAACCGTAAAGCCTACAGCGGCTCCTACTGAAACGCCGAAGCCTACTGAGACACCGGTTCCTACGGAAAAGCCGACCCCGGAGCCTACGCAGAAACCTACTCCGAAACCGACTGTGAAACCGGCAGAAGAGCCGAAGCCTACGGAATTGCCTGCACCGACTGAGAAGCCGACACCTACTCCTACCCAGGTGCCAACACCTGCACCGACAGAAGTTCCTAAGCCGACAGCAGCACCCACAGAGACGCCTGAACCTAAGACGGTAGACATTACAGTCCAGACCGTCTGGGAGGATGATGGGTACAATGGTGAATATCGTCCGGATACTTCTGTGGTAACGATTTACGACGAGAATGCGTTCACGATTGGGGCCATCGAAATGACCGAAGAAAATGACTGGAAAGCAACGGCTGAGAATTTGCCAGCCAAGACCTATATCGTTGAGCCTGTAGATGTAGAAAACTATAAAGATGTTGTAACTCGAAAAACTGACAGCAAGGGCAATATGGATGTGACGGTCACGCGAACTTGCACCGCTCCGAAGCCGACTGAAACACCCGAACCCACGCCTGAACCTACCGACCCCCCGGTGCCGACGCCGGTTCCCGCTAAGGACATCACAGTAACCGTTGAACATGTCTGGAACGACAATAACAACGACTACGAGATGCGCCCGGATTTTGTGGAAGTGAAGGTTTCTGACGGCGAGAGCTCTACACCTGTTACAGCTACCAGCGAAAATTGGACTGGCACTACAGCAGGGAAGGACGATAAAAACTACGAAATTGAAAATGTCGATTCAGTAGAAAATTATAAATCCGAAGTGACCGAACATACCGTGGATGAGAACGGGAACCAGAAGTTTGTGATTACCCACACCCTCGATAATTCTAAGATTGCTCGACACGATATCTCCGTTGAGCTGAATAACATCTGGAACGATGAAAACAACGCTTACTCTATGCGCCCCGACACGCTCAAAACTCAGCTGATGCGCAACAAGCGGGTTATCGCAGAGAAAACAGCGACAGCCGAGAACAACTGGACTGTTGATTTTGAGAATGTGCCTATAAGCGGTGACTATACAGTCGAAATCCAGACGCCGGATGGTTATACTACTGTTGTCAAACTTGACAGCATTGACGAAAACGGTAATATTAAGGTAACTGCCACCCATGAATTGAAAGAAGATTCAAAGTTCCAGACCATCACAATTAAGCTGGAAAATATATGGGATGACAGCAACGACCAGATTGGCAAGCGTCCATCTTACCTGAAAGTGATGTTGAAGCGCGATGGTGTTAATTGCTATGATGAGCCGGTAATCGTGAAAGAATCCAACGATTGGACCTTTACGGCCAGCAAGATGCCGAAACTTGGTACTTATTCTGTTGATGTTGAAACGCCTGCCGGGTATGTGACGACCATCGAAAACGCGAATGTAAAAGATGGTGTGATGGAAGTCAAAGCAACACACACCATCAAACCCGCACCAGAGCGTACAACGCTTGTGGTAAAAGTAACCTGGGTAGATAACAACAATGCCGATGGTAAGCGCCCTGACAGTATCAAGGCAGATATCCATAAAAACGGCAAGTCTATCTACGATGAAGCTCAGCCGGTCAAAGCGGAGAAAGATTGGACGCTCACGATTCCGGGAATTGAGAAAAGCGCGAGTTACTCGGTGGTTAAGCCTACGGTAAAAGGTTATGATGTGACGGTTAAAGATACTGTGATTGGCAAAGATGCATCTACGATTGAGATTGTTTGCACCCGCCAAGGCCAGAGTCAGCCAGTAGAGACACCCGCACCGACCGAAAAACCGGCTGCACCCACACCACAGCCAACCGTAAAGCCGACAACACCAACTGAGAAACCGAATGATGGCGGCGACAAGAAAGAAACCGTCAGTAATAACGAATCCAGCACGAGCAACCAAACTGAGCAGGCAGCACCGCACGATACGACAGAAAAGATTGTTACAGCAAAGTCTGTTGCAGCTGGTGTCAGCGATGTGTTCCATAGCACAGGGCTGAAGGCAGCGTTTATCGTTACAGCTGTGTTGTTTGCTGGTGTGGCAGGGTACTATGTCTGGTATTCCGCGCATCACGAAAATAACGGCAGCGAGCCGGACGACGAAGAATAAAAGTAGATAGGGCAGCGACCGCAATGGCCGTTGCCCCATTTTTTCTTATTACAATATTCATACAAAACAGCGATGCTGTCAGAAACACAAAATTGCCAGCAAATTAGACATGAGCCAATTCGCCCATATAAATTGATGTTGCGTGTGAATTATGGTATGATAATAGCGAATATTGCTTATATGGGGTGAAGGTTATGACCACCGCGCAACAGCAGAAAGCGGCAAAGAAATTTGCAGAGTATTGGAAGGACAAGGGCTATGAAAAGGGCGAAAGTCAATCCTTTTGGCTCTCGCTTCTTCGCGATGTGTATGGGGTGGAACAACCGGAACAGTTCATAGTCTTTGAAGGACAGGTTCATCTTGACCATACCAGTTTTATTGATGGAACGATTCCGTCTACGAGAGTTCTTATTGAGCAAAAAGGACTTGGCAAAGACCTGAACAAACCTATTAGGCAGTCTGATGGTACGATGCTTACGCCGTTCCAACAGGCAAAACGATACATTGCAGAGTTGCCATTATCGCAGCATCCTCGTTGGGTAGTGACCAGCAATTTTGCTGAGTTCTATGTTTACAACATGGAATACCCCAGTGGCGAACCGGAGAAAATCCAGCTGGCTGATTTAGAGAAAGATTATTATCGCTTGCAATTTCTTGTTGAAGCAGGAAACGAACATTTGAAGCGTGAGATGGAAGTTTCCGTCGCTGCAGGTGATATTGTTGGTCAGTTGTACGATGCGTTTTACAAGCAGTATGCTAATCCAGAAAACGAACACTCATTAAAGAGCCTCAACAAGTTATGTGTCCGTCTGGTCTTCTGCCTTTATGCGGAGGATGCAGGAATTTTCGGCCATCACGGCATGTTTCATGATTATCTTGCGGCTTTTGAAACGAGAGCTATGCGAAAGGCTTTGATTGACTTGTTCCGCGTTCTGGACACGAAACAGCAAGACCGTGACCCTTACCTGAAAAATGATAACCCGGAATTAGCAGAGTTTCCCTATGTCAACGGTGGGCTGTTTTCGGATGAGAGTATCGAAATCCCGCCGTTTACCGACGAAATTCGTGACTTGCTTTTGGTGAAGGCGAGCGAGAACTTCAACTGGTCTGAAATCAGTCCCACTATTTTTGGCGCAGTGTTTGAAAGCACATTGAACCCAGAAACGCGTCGTACTGGTGGTATGCACTATACCAGTATTGAGAACATCCATAAGGTAATAGACCCGCTGTTCTTAGATGACCTTAAAGCGGAGTGGGCAGAGATTAAGGCACGCCCCATGAGCCGTTATCGCTCTACTTATATCCAGAACTTTCACGACAAATTATCTTCTTTGGTATTTTTAGACCCGGCTTGCGGAAGCGGAAATTTCCTTACTGAAACTTATCTTAGTCTAAGACGGCTTGAAAACGACATCCTTTCCGAAGAACGAAAGACCAGCTTGGGACAAACTGCAATGCAAGGCATGGACGCCAAATCGGTTGGTATTCAGGTTTCTATTAGCCAATTCTATGGCATTGAAATCAATGACTTCGCTGTAACGGTAGCGAAAACAGCGCTTTGGATTGCAGAGAGCCAAATGATGCAGGAGACAGAAAAAATTGTTTCTCTTCGGCTTGAATTTTTACCGCTTAAAACGAATGCTTATATTATAGAAGGGAATGCGCTGCGCTTAAATTGGTTTGATGTAGTGCCAAAAGCAAAACTAAATTATATCATGGGAAATCCGCCTTTTGTTGGGAAGAAAGAACAGTCTCCATTACAAAAGAGCGAGCTGGTTGCATTGTACGGCGACGGCATTTCAGGCGTTGGAAATGTTGATTATGTTACAGGGTGGTATATCAAAGCAGCAGAATATATGAGGGGTACAAATATTCACGCTGCATTTGTTTCTACTAACTCCATTACACAAGGCGAGCAACCGCCTGTACTATGGGAAAAACTGAAACAATACTACACAAAAATTATTTTTGCTTATCGTACTTTTGTGTGGTCAAGCGAAGCAAATACGAAGGCAAATGTACATTGCGTGATTATAGGTTTTTGCGTAGGGATATATAATCACCCAAGAAAGCTATTCAGCGGGACAAGATATACTGAGGCTGAAAACATAAATCCTTATTTGGTCAATGCGCCCAATATTTTAGTCGGAAGCAGAGCGCATCCCATTTGTGATGTTCCAGAGATTTCTACAGGAAATCAGGCCACGGACGATGGCAATTTCTATATGTCTGTGGATGAGTATGAAGAATTTATCCGAAAATATCCTGATGCAAAAAGGTATTGTAGAAAAGCATACAATAGCCAAGGTTTCATCAACGGAAAGTGCCAATATTGTTTATGGCTTGTGGGTGTCTCTCCTGCTGAGATAAGAAATAACGCGGAACTATCTGTACGAGTTCAGAAAGTTCGAACATATCGTTTATCAAGCTCAAAGGCGCAGACGCGTAAGCAGGCAGATATTCCAACCCTATTCACAGAAATAAGGCAGCCAAGAGGGAACTATATTGTAATCCCCAAAGTCTCTTCTGAAAATCGGAAGTACATACCGCTAGGTTTTTTGTCACCGGACATAATTTGCAATAACACTATAAAATTCATTCCGGATGCTTCAATATACCATTTTGGTATACTATGTTCAAATGTACATAATTCCTGGATGAGAAGCGTTGCGGGGCGAATGAAAAGCGACTATCAGTATTCAAATACAATCGTATATAATAATTTTCCTTGGCCCAATCCAACAGAGCAACAAAAAGCTAAGATTGAACAAACGGCACAATCTATCTTGGATGCCCGCGCCCTTTATCCGGACTGTAGTTTAGCAGACCTTTATGACGACCTAACGATGCCGCCAGAATTAAGGAAAGCACATCAGGCAAATGACCGCGCTGTCATGGATGCCTATGGATTCACAAAAGGAACTGCCGCCAGAACGAGTGAAAGTGCTTGTGTTGCTGAATTGATGAAGCTGTATCAGCAATTAGTTTCTAAAAAGTGAAATAGCAGCTGTAACATCAACATTGTTCCAATAATGTATTTACAGGAAGCACCCTCGGTAGAGAACAGGCTCTCTATTGAGGGTGCTTTTTTGTGTGAAGAATCTCTTTCGCTGCTTGAGAAAGTAGCAGACAATGCGCATTTGAAAACAACTAAACTGCTGGAATTATGTCGCGGTACAAACTTTCAACTGCCGGAAAAATGTCGCAATGCACAAATTAAAATGCCTGAATTTTGTCACTCTGCCATTGAGAAAGGCTGTGCCATTATGTTAAAATAGGGGCATATACAAGAACATGGAGGGCCTATCTATGCTTTATCGAAAAGCCTATGATAAATTAAAGCAGTGGAAGCAGCAGGAGAAGAAAACAGCACTCTGCATCCAGGGTGCTCGTCAGATTGGTAAAACAACGGTTGTGCGTGAGTTTGGCAAGCGGGAGTATAAGTGCTTCATAGAATTCAACTTCGTACAGGATACCAACGCCTGCAAAGCGTTTGATGGGGACCTTGATGCGAATACTATCATCGAAGGACTCTCGGCACTGGCCCGGAAACCTCTAATTCCGGGAAACACCCTCATTCTTTTGGATGAAATTCAGGAATGTTCCAATGCCCGCACCGCCATTAAGTTCTTGGTTGAGGATGGCCGCTTCGACTACATTGAAACCGGCAGTTTGCTTGGCGTAAAGAATAAAGTGGTTCGCTCACTGCCGGTCGGATTCGAGGAACTTTATACAATGTATCCGATGGATTTTGAGGAATTCATGATTGCCAACGGGGTACAGCAGACTACGATTGATACGATGCGCAGCGCGTATCTGAATAAAGCTCCGGTGGCAGACATCATTCATACCACGATGAACAAGCTGTTTTATTCTTACATCATCGTTGGCGGTATGCCAAAGGTGGTTCAGTCCTACATTGACACCCACGATATTGGTCGAGTCATCAATGTTCAGAACGAAATTATAGAGCTGTATCGGCAAGATATAACGAAGTATGCCGATGAGAGCGACAGGCCCAAAATCAGAGCCATCTTTGATTCCATCCCAGCACAGCTTAACGAAAAGAATCGTCGCTTTACCATTACGAGCCTGACATCCACTGCACGCATGGAACGCTATGCCGATAGCTTCAACTGGCTGACTGACGCAGGCGTCGCAAATGCCTGTTACAATGTGGAGGAGCCAAGAGCGGCGCTTAAACTCAATGAGAAGCGTAATCTGTTTAAGCTGTTCATGGCAGATACAGGTTTGCTCTGTGCCCTTTCAATGGATAACATTCAGTTCAGCATCTTGCAAGGCGACCTCGGAGTCAATCTCGGGAGCGTTCTGGAAAATGTCATGGCCCAGATGTTCACGGCAAATGGATTCTCACTGCACTATTTCGATACAAAGAAATACGGTGAACTGGATTTTGTGCTTCAGGATGGCACTGCTATCGACCTGGTTGAAATTAAATCCGGCAATGACTACAAAAAGCACACTGCATTAAATAAGGTAATGAGTGTGGATGAATGGAAAGCAAAGAAAGCTATTGTGTTCTGCAAAGGCAATGTGGAGGAAGAAGGCAATATCCTTTACCTGCCATGGTATATGGCAATCTTCTTTAAGCAGGAGGAAATCCCGATAGGACTGACCTACAAGGTAGACCTCAATGGGCTTTAAGCCAGATAGACCATCCAAAGAGAGGGTGCTACATTAAAACAATGAAACGGCGAATTAAAGCTGATGGGATAACAAATATTGCTTTCGGTAAATTAAAAATAGGGTGAGGTGAAAGGATGAGCAACAATATCTTATATGAAAGAGTCGATATGCTTGACCTGATGGAATCAATAGAAGATGACTCAAAAGATTTTATTTTGCTATTTATGCCTACCGGAGAAGGTTCAATACAAGGTTATTTTGATGAAAATAATCTGTACGCAAACACAACTATAGTTACAGACGATTTTATAGCATACGAAGGTAGTAGAAAGAAGTTTATTCGATACAATTATAAGGAAAAGATGTCCAGTTTTGAGAACTCTGTATTCGTAGATGAAGACAAATACAATAAGCACATGAGTCTCATCAGTAAAGTAGTACAGAATGCAAAGCGCGTATTGAACAAAAATGGAACTTTTTGCTTCGGTGTTCCGGATGAGATGCAGTTAGTGTTCGAAGGCAAAGGCGTAGCAATGCCTGATATTGGAGTACTACTTTCATCACTGTTTTCTGATATTCGAATTCTTGAAGTTCCTAACTTTGACCCTTATAGTTCAAAATTCAAAGGTATGGGGACTTCATACCGACTGTTTCTATGTGGACCCAAGGTTAGAAGTTGGAGTAAGAATTCAAATGAGACAATATATAATATAAAAAGGAATGACTTGCCACATACAAGAGAGTTTTTCGAAAAGAATGCTGATATTCTTCCGCAAATTGCATTTCGGCTACCATATAAAGGAACGGTATCCCTGGACCCAATCATAGATGATAGCTTAGCCGTGCTGAATGAAGTTTTAATTCACGAGCTATACAACAAGGCAGCAGAAGACATATTGTTCGAAGACAATGGAATGTGCATGAGAGACGATATATACATGCCGTTGTCAGATGAAGCTGAGCATTTTAAGGAAGAATTTAAGCAGCTCGTGGGTGAAGACGCTGGTCTTTCAATCACCAGGTTGTCTACTTGTCTTATCAACACATTTTGCAAAGCAGGAGACAAAGCTCTATTCCCGTATGACAGAAACGGTCAGAATGCTTATTTTGCAAACGCATATGATTTGGAATGGGTTTCTAACATTGATGATTCCAGCCATATACCATTAACGAAATATTCTAGGCCAGGCAGAAGAGTAGGCAATACAGTATACATGAAAGGATTGCCTGAAGGTTGTTGTACAAGATTGAGCAAAGTAACAAGGCACCGTGTTATTGAATATGCGCCGATGGTGGTTTCCCAAAATAATTCATGGGATATAAAAAGGCATAATATATTATATCTAAATAAAGATTTGCTGCAGGTAATGGAAAGCTGTGAAAGCAATTCGAAAGATATAATTATATTGTACATGCCGTGTGGCGATGGAGCTGTTCCGGGTTACTTTATTGAGGCGGGCTTCGTAAAAGACAAAGATATTCTGTTTCGTAGTAAAAATGAAGCGTATATATCTCAAGACTATGGTGATTTCAATATCGATTTTGGAAACGCAGTTTTCAATGATGAAGAAAAATATAAAAGCTATTTAACGCTTATTTCAAAAGTTATACAGAATGCAAGAAGAGTGCTGAATCAAGACGGGACTTTTTGCTTTGCTGTCCCCAGGCATTTATTATGCCACACAAAAAGCGGAACTACCGTACCGGAAATTGAACTGATGATTCAGCAAGAGTTTCCAGATATCCGATACTTTGGAGAAGTGTGCTATGATACTTCGCGTACCTCAGGAGGAGCTTTTATCGAAGGCACTGAGTACGATATGTTTATATGTGGAAGAAGAGTAAAAAAATGGGGCAGAGATGAAGAAGACATTTTATCCGAGATTCAGAGAATAAGTACAACGGAGCTAGACAAAATTTTAATTAAATATGTTGACTTGATAGGAAGTAACGAAATACGGCGAAACAAGTTGCAGAATCTGTTAAAATTACTTTTTATCAAAGAATTTGCCTTTTATAATGAAAAAATCAACTTACAAAATGAAGGTTATTTAGAAAGTTACCTTAATACTTTAGAAGAGCCATATGAAAAGCATCTATATAAAGAATCACGAACATGGGACGAAGACATAGATATCATTGAGGAGGCTATATCCAAAAAAGAGAAAAGGTATGCAGAGTTTCAAAATGCACTGCTAAGCTATTGCTATAAATATGATGACAAAGAGGAAAACCTGGCAGAGTGTTTTATGAGAACTTTCTGCAAAGAAAATGATAACGCACTCTTCCCATACGATAGAAATGCAGAATTGGCATATTTTGCGTATAAATTTGGAATACAATGGGAATCGGCATACAAGTATTCCATCACCAAAGCAGAAGCATCCCATAAAAACGGCGGGGAACTTTGTATTTATTCAAACGAGGGAAGAGGCTTGACGGGGTATGAAAACGAAGCGGGCGATGTTTCAAATCGCTATTCGCACGAAGACTTTATCATGGCAATTCCAGATAAGAACTATACTATAGAAAAATCTCTCAGAGAGCACAAAAAGATGGAATATGATACAAATTTCTTGTTTTCTACTGGAGATGCCAATGCAATGAAAGCCCAATTTGCCAAGTACTCCAACCTGATAGGGCAGGTTGTTGAGTGCGCTTCTACCGGCGGCGAGGAAACCTATGATGATGTTGAGCAAGCAGTTCACGCCATCATAAGTCTGGCCGTTCGAGCAAGAGAAGGAACAGGAATTATCAACGGCGATGAAGCTGAGAAATGGTTCGGCGAAGGCTGGGAGTTACTGTCCGAGCAGTGCCGTAACTACCTGCAAACAGCTGCTGCGTATGAAAAGTTGAGTCAGCAGAACGGAAACGCAGACTGCGCACCAATCGCCATCGAGTTTTGCCGTGCTTTGGAGCTTGAAACAAACAGTGTGGTCATGAAGCCATATATCGATTACTACTATGCGCATGGCTTTCAAGATAAAACATACAAAGGCAATTTTAAGACGATTCAAAAGTTCCAAGGTGCAGTAGAAAAGCAGAGGAACAATTCAAAAGAGGGTATGATGCTTGGGCAAATCGGCACATGTATGAGAAACGCACCGGATAGTGTTGACGACAAGAATATTTTCTACTCATTCAAGAAATACTGCGAAGAGAATGACAAAGAACAGCTTCTTGATGTAGATGTCGTGGGTGAGTTTCAGCTTGTCGGCAAGATTAGAAACCAAAGTGCGCATCCCTCTTTGCTGGATAAAGGCTGCGTAAGCCAAGCAAAACAGTTAGTCAGAGCCGCCTTGAAGACTCAGTTGGCAGTAGAAACCAAGTTTGCTCATAGTACGGTACTTACCTGTTCCGTAGTATGCTCTCCGAAAGGCAATAAAATCGACCCTAATTCGGATAAGATGCGGAAAGCGGTTGCTAACCAGATTGAAATGATGGCTCAGAGCGGCGTTAAGATTTTTGTGCTTACAGGCAAATTCGGCTTTAATCAGATTGTCTCCGATGAACTCCAGAAGTACATAAAAGCAAATGCAAGCAAAGACTGGGGAAAAATCATGGTGAACAATGCCTCAGATAAAGGCGAAGCTTCAAAACGCCAAAAAGATGCGCTCTCCAAAGCTCAGTTCTGTATAGCATACTATGCAGATGATGTTGGTGCTCAAGGAGACGGCCAAACGACAAGCGTCTCCGCGACCAAAGCAATGGTTGATGATGCTATTAAAGAGCACGGTCTGATTGTCTGGAACGCTTATGGAATAGAGTAACAGCAATTATAGAGGATAAGAGCTATGAGTAAGAACATACTTTATGAAAATCTGGATATGCTCGATGTGATGGAAGCTTGTGAAGATAACTCTTTTGATTTAGTCTTAGTATTTATGCCCACAAATATGGGAGGAACGGTTGGGGAAAAGTCTCTTCGGCCATTCATTTCACCGAGTCAGAGTAAGGCGTATAACGAGCTGAACAGATTCAGATACTTAGATTATGGAACAGCAGAATTCTTTGATGAGCAGCAGTACGATTCCTATGTCGAGCTAATCAAAAAGGTAATACAGAATGCAGGGCGTGTGTTGTGCCGTAAGGGCGTTTTCTGTTTTGGCATTTCCAAACATTTTGACATTGTATCGCGCACCGAAGCAGATAAAATGCAAATCAAATTGTTGTTGCAACAGGCTTTTGAGAATACTACGGCAATCGAGGTCTCAAACTTTAGTATAAATGCAAAGCCGGAGATTGTTGATAGTGATGAAAACAAATATATCCTCTATATCTGCAGTAACGGCTGTGGCTTTTTGGATGGGTACAACGAAATTTACAATCTAAAACTCCCCTCCGAGAGTGCCATCAACCAGTTCCTCTTGAAATATAAAGGCATGCTGGATATGAAAGTACCAGCTGAGAAAGGCTGGCTTCGTTCTGAATATCTAACGGCAATCCGTTTGCTGAACATGCTAATGATTCCTGAGCTTCGTGACAAAGACTATATTGAAGCAGCGTTGAGCTTGAAGTGTAAGAAGCAGTATGAAGCTGAAGCAGCGCATATACGAAGCGAAATTAAGAAGATATCGGAGAGCAAGAACAATTATGTGCCTCTCGCGGAAAGCCTTATGTTGACATATTGTAAAGAAGAAGACCGGGTTCTTTTTCCATATGACAGAAACGGGCAATATGCGGAGATTGCAGATAGGTTGCATTTGAACTGGGTGTCTCTATACAAGAAATCTCTTTCCAGAGATGCCGCATACGCTTACGCAAAACTGATTGAAAAAAGTCAGGACGAAGAAGAGGCTTTGCGGCGTGTTGAATTGCTTTTTGGTGATGAATACACCGATTTCATTGCAAAAATCAATCCGGAGCACTACTTGAAAGAAAAGACGGTGCCAGGACATAAGCCGATTCAGTACGATACAAATTTTATGTCTTCGGCTAAAGATGCGAATGCGCTAAAAGCAAAGTTCTCGAAGATTACCAATGATATCATTGAATGTGCCGCCGCTAGTGGACTTGAGAACTCTAATAATATGGAAGATGCGATACACGCTGTTATCAGTATGGCTGTAAAAGCGCAAGAAGGAAAGATAAACGGCGACGAGGCTAAAAATTGGTATGGAGACGGCTGGGAGGAACTTTCAAAGAGATGCCAAGATTACCTCCAAACAGCATTTGCTTTTGAGAAAATGAGTCAGCAGAACGAAACTGCCGACTTTGCACCGATAGTGATTGAGTACTGCCGAGCGGTAGAACTAGAGTCGAACAGCGTAGTTATCAGGCCATACATGAAGAGTATCCATGATAAAAGCTACCAAAAAGATACATACGATAATAACAGGGCGGCTGACTACTTCAAAAGCGTGATTGAGAGATTCTCGAATAAAGATAAGCCGAGCTCAATGATGCTTGGAGAGATTGGGACAAGCCTCAGTTATGCTTCGACCAGTTATCACGATAAAGACATTTACTATACGCTGCGTAGATATTGCATCGAAGATGGAAGACAGCACTTGCTTGATTCAGTTACAGTTGGAAAGTACAAACTAATCGGTCAAATCCGCAACCAGAGCGCACATCCGTCTTCACTGGATAAAGGCTGTGTAAGTCAGGTGCGTCAATTAGTAAAGGATGCTTTGAAGGCGCAACAAAGGTCTAAAGATAACCAGGCTGCTGTAAATGAGCCATTAGTATGTGCCATAATTGGCCCAGATGCCAATAAAATGAGCAAAACAAATAACATGGCGTTGCTCAGAGCGGCAATTCGAAATCAAATCAACATTCTGAACAAGAGCAGGATTCAAGCATTCGCATCCAGCGGGAATGCGGGATTTGATTTAATCGTGGCCGAATGCTTGCTGAAGTATAAGAGAGAGGATAAGGATAATAAATATGTGAACCTAACGGAGTATTTACCGAGCCTAAGAAAAGCAATGCGATTCCCGGACAAAATTCGCCAGCGCATTTTGAAAGTAGATGATAACGCAAAGACTATTATTTGTGGCGATGCTGATAATGCGGAAAACCGTGAAATTTGCCAAAGAAAGGCCCTTGAAAAAGCGCAGTTCTGCATTGCTTATTTTAAACCGGGTGGAGGCTCGAAGATAGAAGATATGGTAAATGAAGCTATCAAAGAGCGTGGTCTGATTGTCTGGAACGCCTATGGGATAGAGTGAGCCCTATTATAATAAGGAAGTGACCTGAAATAGGCTTGCAGGAAAAGTTCAAAAGTGAGAAGTCTGGAATCTTTGAAGTTGTACCTTGTCCTATCGTTGAGAATATGTTATAATACTTTTACCGCGTAGCAACAGAATACAGAACCTTTATTATCATAATTGGTGCTGCCGCAAGGTGGTGCATCCTCGGTTTTGTGGAAGCAACTGATTCCCCCAGCAATGGGTCGTCAGAACCGTAATAACAATTTTGAGTTGTAAAGGAGAATGTACTATGTTTGCTAGTTCTGTTTTCGATACCCTGGAAGTTATCTGCCACATCAACGATGACGCGTTCGACGAGGAAAGTGTCCGGTTTAATCCGGCACACGAGTACGCGCTGCTCTGCGACATGGTTGAGGAGAATTGTCTGCGTTTAGATGCTTCTCCAACTGTGCTGCAGGAGTTTGACGAGCTCTGTGATAAGTCGTTTACGGTTTATCTCGACCTCGTCGAGCCCACAACGGACAGCCTGGCGGCTATCGCCAAGGCACTCCGTGCGACTGTTGTCGCCAGCAATGGTGCTCTCCACAATTATGTGGAAAGCCTCATCGCCGACGGCTGCGAACGCTCGGTAGCCTTGGTTGCCGTGCAGGAAGTCCGGAGCGCGTTGTCGCATGTCGCAGATTGCCTCAGCTCTTTGCTGGCGCAGGGCGACAAGGAGGACGCGTGACGCGGCAAAGAGTCACCCTTTTTAGAAGGATGGCTCTTTTTTTATTGCCATGATTTGAAATACAAGTGCCCCTGTTTATGCAGTTGCACAATAATATGTTGAAATCAGTCGCATAATTTTGTATAATAGTTATTATAAGTTGATGTAAATTACAATTACATATATTCGAAAGAGTGGTATGAAAGATGGCAAACGAGACTGTTCTTAACCCTAACATTGAAAACTCTAATGCAACCGTTTTGAATCCTTCTGTTGCAGCCGGTAATGCTACGGTCCTCAATACAGATATCGTTTCATCCGTTGAAATTCAGAAAGGGACGGTCCTGTGTGACGACTACACGGTAAACGGCAAGCTCGATATCCCTACAGGCGAGGCTGACCTGTACCTATGCACAAAGAAGCGCCAGACTTATGTGGCAAAAGTGTATCGCCGTAAAAGCGCTATCAAAGATGAAATCATTAAGAAGTTGCTGTCTATCAACTCTCCGTATGTTGCAAAGATTTATGCCTCGGGGAGCTTCAACGGCTTCCCGGTTGAGATTCTACCGTACTATAAGAATGGTAGCCTGAAAGGTGAGAAGTTCACGCTGGAAGAGTTGAAAGAAGAGGTTATTCCAAGTCTGAACGAGGGCCTTCATGCTTTGCATGAGGTGGGCATCATTCATAAAGACTTGAAGCCGTCGAACATTATGTTGTCTGATGATGGGCAAAGTGTCGCCATTATCGACTTCGGCATTTCCTCCGTCCGCGAAAATGATGCGACTGTTGTTGTGACCCGCACAGGCATGACTCCTGAATACTCAGCACCTGAAACTTTCAGAAATGCGTTCTTGGAGGAATCCGATTATTACTCTCTCGGCATCACCATCTTTGAGTTGTACTATGGTAAAACGCCGTATGACAACATGGACAAGGAGAAGATTGCCCAGTATGTGGCGGTTCAGAAGATTCCTTTGCCCGATGATATGCCCCAGGACCTGAAAGACCTGGTAAATGGCTTGACATATCCTGACATTACGAATCGCAAAGATAAGAGCAATCCAAATCGCCGTTGGGGGTATGAGCAAGTCAAGGCATGGTGTGAAGGCAAGGCACAGGAATTGCCTGGCAGCAATAATGCCGTTGTCTTTAATGCCGAGGCAATGAAACCGTATCCCTTCATGGGCAAAGCATATACCAACAGAAGTGAATTTGTAGAAGCGCTTGCAACCAACTGGAACGATGGTAAGAAGCAGCTGTTCCGTGGCCTGATTTCTGGATTTTTCAAAGGCTTTGACCCTGAAACAGCAGGGCATTGCATTGATGCTGAGGAAGCAGTCGAGAAAGACAAAAAGCTCGAAGACATTACCTTCTTCAAGGCTCTGTATAAGATTGATAGCAGCAATACAAAGCTGATGTGGAAGGGAAGAATTTATAACAAGGTCTCTGACTTTGGCGAAGAGCTGCTCAATGAGTTGTGGGCAGGGCGTGACGACCAGTACTTCGATGATGCCTTGCAGAACGGGGTGTTGTCTACTTACGAAGAAATTCGCAATCCCAATGACAAGAAAGCCAAAGAAGCGCTTGCCAGTGCAGAAAAGTATTATCGCTTGTATTCGAATAGCACGCGAGACAAAACGGTTCAGAAGTTTGTCGTGGCCTACCTGCTGTCCGGACATAAAGTCTTCAAGTTCGATGGCAGAGAATTTGGAACCGTGGATGAATTGACCCTCTATCTGAGCAATACATTGGACAAGAACTACGAATCGTTTGAAAAGCTTTGTTTTGAATTGCTGGGCGAAGACAAAAAGCTGATGCCTCAGTTTGAAGCATGGCTGATTGCTCTAGGCAAGGGCAATGAAGTGAAGAGATGGTATGAGACACTTGCTTGAATGCACAATAACTTTGAAAAAATAAAAATCAAAGGAAAAGTTCAATGGATAGTTTTCAGCTTTTATTAAAATACGGGCTAATTGTTGTGGGTACTATTTTAATACCAGAAGGTATCATGATAGCGGCGTATTCTGATGATTATGTTTTTGCCATTTATTCGGTTTGGCTAGTTTTTGAATTTGTAGTGCTTTCTGTAATCAAAAGCAAAGCACCAAAGTGGGGGTTGGCGCTTGTAGCTTCAGTGGGAATCACAGCGTTCTTAATTTGGTACATGTATACTTCTGAGCCGTGGGCTTATGATTTAGAAATGATATTGGTAATGGCTGTAGTGTGTTTCACACCAATGTATCCATTAAGTCTTCTAGGTGATTGGATTTCCAAAGAGAAAGCAAAGGAAGTAGCTTTAACAAAATACAAAATGATAAGAATATACTTCGCGCACTGGAACGGGATATTGATGGAAAACAACAGCTTCTAAACCAGCAAAACAGACTGCTGGAAATGACTGCATTATTAAATGCCTGCGGCTCTAACACGGTATCCATTCAGGAAAATCAAAACTATATGCGTGCCGAAGATATCAAGGTACAGTTAGCAGAGTTAGAAGCCAAACACGCTAAAATTGAATTTTCTATTGAAGCGTATGAAGAAAACAGAACAAAATAGTTGGCCGAAGAAGAGGACTCTTATTTAACCAAGAAGGAATCAGAAACCATGAGTGGACCCAAAAGTTCAAGATATACATTAACTGCTGCCCAGCGCCGCGCTCTGGCTGAACAGTTGGAAAGAGAGCGCCAACTACGGATTCAGGCAGAACGGGACCAGCGGCAAAGGGAAGAGAACTTTGACCTGTACAGTGATGTCAACGCTCTGATAAAGCAAAACAATAAGCTGATTGATGAAGCCGAGCAGGTTTGGCGCGAAACAGAGATGAGAGTGGCATTGGCAAGTAGTGTGTTGAGCACTACAAAGCTGTTGGGCGAGCGGGCAAAGGCTATCTGCAATCAAATCAGAAATGCGCAAGGGAATGAACTTTTAGAGCAGAAGCAAAGTCTCATTGAAATAAAAAGTACATTGCGAACGCTATACTCTGAGCTGAACAACGATATCAGCGAAGTCCAAAGCCAACACAGAAAGCAGCTGGAAAGCGTAATCAATGATTCAGCAGACCTGTCTTTTGATGCGCCGAGTATTACAAAGGCTGAGCCACATAAATCCACAGATAACCGCCAAAGCGAGGCCGAAGCCAGACAAAAGTGCATCAATGCACTGGCAGAAGTGGAAGATTCTGCGCTGTCTTCAAAGCTAAAAGATGAATACAACAGTATTTCAACCAAGTTGGCAGATATCCAGACCCGTGATTTCTTTGAAAATTACTATAGCCTGACGATTGTTCCATTCCTTAAAGACTGCAAGGGGTGGGGAAATTTGGCTGAGCGCATCGGAGAGAAGTTCAAAGCTGCAGAAAGCGAATATCGCGTGCTTTGCGAAGAGCAGGATGAACAGGCTCAGCAGTTCGATTTCAGTGAGGAAGGCTTAGTAAACCTTGAAGCAGAAGTGAACCGCCTGAAAACGGCTAAGCTTGACGATGAAGAGCAAGCTTATATCAGCCAGACCATTGACGATGTTATGGTTGAGATGGGGTACAAGCTGATTGGGAATAATGAAGTAACCAAAAAGAGCGGGAAGCACTTTAAGAAAGAGCTTTATTTATTTGATGAAGGGACAGCCGTTAATGTGACAACCTCCTCAACGGGACAAATCACGATGGAGCTTGGACTTTTGGATACACAGGACCGGATTCCTGATGTAGAGGAAACGGACACGCTGTGCCGTCAGATGCGTACATTCTGCGGCAGTTATGCCGACATTGAGAAAAAGCTTGCAGAGCGGGGCATAGTCGCCAAGCATCTGTCGCTTTTGCCCCCGGAAGCACAGTTTGCTCAGGTCATCAATGTTGAAGACTATAACATGAGCGATGACGAAACTTATGTGAAGGAAAAGAAAAAGGCAACGGCAAGCGAACAAAAGGCAATGCATTATTAAGAAGGGTGAAACATGGAAAAGTATAAGGTATGCCCGCATTGCGGAACACATAATCCACCGATGATGCTTGAGTGCATCCAGTGTGCAGAGGATTTGACCGGCGTCAAAGTGGTTGATGATTCGATGATTGAGAAAAAAGAGGTCGAATCGCCAGAAAGACAGCCAGAACATAGAATGGTTCGAATCTGCGAGTGTGGGCAAAAGAACCCAGCCCAGGCACGGAAATGTTCTGCGTGCGGTGAAGATATTTCAGATATCATTCCAACGCCAGAGGATACACCGGAAGCGGAGCCGGAACAAGATGCGGAATTTGTTTTGACATCTCTGGACGGGCAGTATGCGTTTCAGATTACCGAACCTCATGTTACGGTTGGCCGCGAAAACGCAATGCAAGAGTATTTGGCAGCAAAACCATTCGTCAGTCGTAAACACGCAGAGTTCTTTATAGAGAACGGCAAACTCTTCATCCAACCGGCAACTGCAATGAACCATACATTCGTAAACAATGAACGAATCTCCGACATGAAAAAAACAGAGCTTCACGACGGTGATGAAATAGCATTGGGCGGGATTATCAAAGATGGACAGCGCCAAAACAATGCAGCCTATTTCAAGGTGAGAATATCTAATGTACATTGCGAGAATTCTATATCCGGTTGAGGTGCTTGGTCCGGGAAAGCGAATCGGCATCTGGTTTGCCGGATGTCACCATCACTGCAGAGGATGCAGTAACCCGGAACTGTGGGAACAGCCTGAAAAATACCGGGTTTCCGTGGATACTGTGATGGCCTTGATAAATTCTATCGCGCAGCAGCACCCTGTTGATGGATTCACATTGACTGGTGGTGACCCGATGGAACAGGCGGATGAACTGCCGCCCTTGCTGGAACATCTGTCAAAAATCAGCGATGATATTTTGATGTATACAGGTTTTTGCTGGGATGAAATCTGTGACCGAAAAGATGTTCTACAATATGTCAGCGTTTTGATAGACGGGCCATATCTGGAAGATAGAAATCACGGGCGAAAACTGGTCGGCTCTGATAATCAGACCATCTACTACTTGAACCCAGCGATAGAAGAAAAGTACAAGAACTATCTTGCCGATGGTGAGAGTCAAATTCAGAACTTTACATCCATAGATGGGATTGTGTCTGTTGGAATTCATCGCGTTGGGTATGAGAAAGCGCTAGACGAAAGTATAAAGGCACGAGGACTGAAAAATGCCACAAATCAGTGACCCGCTTGAGCTAATCATGACTCTGAATAAGCAAATCGAGTTACAGCAGATAGAAATTGAAAAACTTCAAGAAAAATGTTCGGCATTGGAGAAGAAAAATGATTTCTATGAAGAAACATTTTCCACATTAGATAGCTACCAATATTGTGAAAAGGCATCAAAATATATTGAGAAAAGAAAAACGGCTCTTGCTCTAACAAAGTTGTTGAATTCAGTCGCCCAAAATCATTTAATAGATGACAAGCTTCAAGAACGCGAAATTAAAGACGAGATTGATAAAGAAGTAAAAGCACAGGAACAAATCCAAGAGTCAGAAAAGCGCACAGATGATATTATTCATAATTTAGAAGCGGGAACGGATGAAATCAGTAATAAAGATTATGCTGTATCTGAGGTAGAAAATGGGCTGGAAATCACAATGTATCAGCCAGATACCCAAAATGATATTGTGATAATACCAGACCATATAAATATGCGCCCCGTTATAGGTATTGGCGAGAATGCGTTTAGAGACTGCTTGGCAAAAGAAGTGATTCTTCCGAACAAGCTTCAATATATAAAAGACAAAGCTTTTTATGAATGCCGGAATCTGAAAAAAGTAGAATGGTCTAATAATCTAATTTCATTGGGGAAGTATGCGTTTGCAAAAACAGAGTTGGAAACGATTTGCTTCCCTAAAAACCTTCTGACCATTTCTGAGGGCTGTTTCTCAGAATGCCGCAGTTTGCAGACGGTGAAGCTTAATAATGAGCTTAGAAGCATTGAAAAAGATGCGTTTGAAAGCACGGCAATAGAATCAGTAGAAATACCAGAAAATGTAAAGTCTATCGGAGAAAATGCCTTTGGTAGACAGAAATATGAATACTATTCGCGACGAGAATTAACCGTTGCACTTCTGGGCAACCAGTATATATCAATAAAGCAAGGGGCTTTGGCCGACAAAACGACGGCTTATTGCTCAAAGAATAATCAAAGCCTCAATCATATACTGAATGCAGCTTATACGGTTAAGCCTTTGTCCGAATACTTAGCAAACCACTTGAATCTAAACGCCTAAGAGGAATAACCAATGAAAGACTATATACCAAAGTGGCATCGTGAACTCGAAATTTTCGATTCCATTATGCCTGTCATTGTTCTGGAAGGAAATGTTCTGGACAAATACCAGTATCCAGTGGATGGCAGCATCCAGAAAGGCAGCATCGTAAAACTGACGGAATACCTGCATTACTTTTTCAAGGATGCGGGGTATTCCAGCATCGTTTTTTATGATGCAATCAGAGGGTTTTACAATCAATGTGAGGATGGATACCTTGACCGCTTTGCAAGGAATACTGGCCTTCGGATGGATAAAGGGTTTGTAAAGGCAGACTTTAAGGGCCATACCAGCCAAGCAGCAATAGCAATTCAGCAGACCTTGAGCCAAAACCAGGAAGCCAGCGTTGTGATTCTTGATTTTGCATCCCGATATATCAGCAACCCTACGAATATGGAGCAGTCGGAGATAGACGCCTACACGATTCTTCAACAGGCTTCCCTCGATGTGAAGGACATCAGAACGGAAAACGGTATCCTTAAAAACCTGATGGTATTCCTTGTCAACAAAGCCAACGACCTGCCGGCATGGTTCTTCCTCGATAACCCTAATGTCAAAATCATCAAGCTGAGCAATCCTTCCAAGGAAGAAAGAGAAGCCCTGATTAAAGGCATGAACTTCCAGACTTTCTTTGACGGCAAGGTATACGCTGCGGAGAGCGGATATTATGAAGAGCATCCGGACGAGCTGGAACAGATTCAGGACCGCTTTGTTGCGCTCACGGAAGGGTTCAGCTTTACCGAGCTTAACGGTCTGCGGCGCTTATGCAAAAAGCAGTGCGAACACATCAAGGACATGTGCTCCGTTATTGACCTCTACAAATTTGGTGTGAAGGAAAATCCATGGAATGCCATCTCTTATGATGAGATGAAGACAGCTCACGAGGATTTCCAAAAACGGGTCAAGGGCCAGGAATATGCCATCACAAAGACGCTGGATGTTATTAAGCGTGCCATGACTGGTATGGCTGGCCTGCAGCATTCTTCACACACAAAACCGAAAGGCATTTTGTTCTTTGCAGGTCCTACGGGCACAGGTAAAACGGAGATGGCAAAGACCCTTGCAGAGAAGCTGTTTGGCGATGAGAGTGCATGTATTCGTTTTGATATGTCGGAATACGGCCAGCCGCAGAGTGACCAGAAACTGCTCGGTGCGCCTCCGGGGTATGTCGGATATGAAGCCGGTGGTCAGCTGACGAATGCAGTTCGAAACAACCCGTTTTCTATCCTCCTGTTTGATGAGATTGAGAAGGCACATCCGTCCGTGATGGACAAGTTCCTGCAGATTCTGGAAGATGGCCGGATGACGGATGGACAAGGCAACACCGTTTATTTCAGTGAGACCATCATAATCTTCACTTCGAACCTCGGCATCTATACGATGGACCAGTATGGCCAACGCCACGCCAATGTTACTCCCGACATGCCCTATGATGAAGTACAGCGTAAAGTGCGGCAGGGGATAGAGGAGTATTTTAAGCTGCAGCTTGGGCGGCCGGAGATTCTAAACCGAATCGGCGAGAATATTGTAGTCTTTGATTTCATTCGTGAACCGGTTGCAGAGCAGATTCTTGACTCGCAGATTTCGAAGATTACTAAGAACTTGTCACTCGAAAAGAACATCGAGCTGGAAATCAGTCAGTCGGCACACGAAGCATTGAAGCAGGCATCCATTGGCAATCTTGCGAACGGTGGCCGCGGTATCGGCAACATTGTAGAGAGCATGCTCATCAATCCTCTGTCGCGGTTTATGTTTGATAATAGTGTGTTCTCCAACAGTAAAATCACAATTACGGGTATCGACACAGCAGCAAGCCCATATTCTTTGAATTGCACGGTTGAACCCCTAAATAACTGATGCATTACATTATGCTTACGAAGTAAAAGAGGCGCTGAAATGGAAAAGCTCAAAGCAAAAAAGTTGAGACGGCTTAAAGCCCAAAAAGAAGGATGGGAAAAAGCGTTTCAGCTTATTTCTCGAAAGTATAAGCCCAGCCAAAAGGTAGAAGACATTCAGCGCCTCTTGAAAGATTGTGACAATGGGACCGTCAACTTTACGGACAGGCCCATTGATGCTGCAACCACAGACGAACTTAATGCTATTAGTAAAAAGTTTTCGATTGAATGTAAAGTGCAGGAAAGAACAACAAGGCAGTACTATACATTGGCTAAAGAGCAGCTCGAACATGTTTCTAAAGAGTACGATGAATTCGAGATAAAATGTAAAAAGCGTCAAAAAATCCGTAGAAGAATTATTTTACTGGTTGCTGGGGTAACGACAGTACTGTTTTGTGGCTTTATTTATTTAGATGGCCCTAAGTATTTGCAAGCTGAAAAGTGTATGGACGAAGGGAGATACGAAGAAGCCCTCAACTTGTACTCTCAATGTGAAAACAATGTGGATGCGAAACTGAAAGAGAAAATGGCTAAATACCAAATTGCCGAAGCGTACATGCAAGACAAAAACTATGAGACGGCTCTTGAGTGGTATTCTCAGTGCGAAGACTATTTGGATGCAAAAGAGAAGAGCACAGAAGCAGAATATCAAATCGCTGAAGCATATATGCAAGGCAAAAACTACGAGGTAGCTTTTGAATGGTATAAAAAATGTGGCGATTATAAAGAGGCAGCAAACGAAGCCAAAAAGGCGAGAGGAAAGATACTAGCTGCGAAATGTGCAGAGTTTCAATTGGTTCAATCAGAGGTAGAAAGTCCAGAAGAAATATATACGCTAGGAAATGAAATACCCTGTGGCCTTCTGAAATATTCGATATCATATGAGGATGTTTTGAATACGAAAGATGATTATCTAGTAAAAAACGAATATTCCGTGGTATATGGTAATTACACATTGTATGGTTATAATTGTGAAATAAAGTATTACTTTAATATGCGTATGCTCTTACGAGAAATTGAAGTTTATAGTCCTTATACTGAAGGGAAAACTGTATTTACCGATGCAGATATCAAACGAATTGGACAAGAAATAGAGGAAGCATTAGGCGTAACCCCTAAAATTGGTAATTACTTTGGAACGCAATATACATTTGAAAAAGATGGAATTGTATATAGCATGGATACCTACGCATCTCAGCATAATGTAGGGAAAGGCAACCAGTTTCGCCTGACAATTACTGCGAATTAAGCCTCTATTAGAAGAAAAATCGATAGAAACCATATATTCAGTTCTGAAAGTAAGCAGAGAAGTGACATGGAAAAATTCAAAGCAAAACAACTAGCACGATTAAAAGGCCAGAAAGACGGATGGAAAAAAGCATTTCAGCTTATTTCTCAAAAGTATAAACCCAGCCTAAAAGTAGAAGACATTCAACGCCTTTTGAAAGATTGTGGCAGCGGAACAGTGAATTTCATTGACAGGCCCGTTGATGCTGAGACGGCAGATAAACTTAACGCTATCAGCAAAAAATGTTCGATTGAATGTAAAGTGCAGGGAAGGACAACAAGGCAGTACTATACTCTGGCTAAAGAGCAGCTCGAACATGTTTCTAAAGAGTACGATGAATTCGAGATAAATTATAAAAAGCGACAGAAAAAACGCAGAGAAATAAGTTTGCTGGTTGCCGGTGTAATAGTAGTACTGACTTGTAGCTTTATTTATTTGGATGGTCCCAAATATTTGCAAGCTGAAAAGTATATGAATGAAGGGAAATACGAAGAGGCCCTCAATTTGTATTCTCAATGCAAGAACAATGTGGATGCGAAACAGAAAACCGAAGAAGCCAAATACCAAATTGCTGAGGTGTATATGCACGAAGAAAACTATGAGGCAGCGCTTGAGTGGTATTCTAAGTGTGAAGATTATTTAGATGCTAAAGAGAAAGGCGCAGAAGCGGAATATCAAATCGCTGAAGCGTATATGCGGGACAGAAACTACGAGGCAGCTCTTGAACGATATTCCCAGTGTGAAAATTATTTAGATGTAAAAGAAAAAGAAGCAGAAGCACGATATCAAATTGCCGAAGCGTATATGCAAGACGAAAAATATAGCGATGCCGTGGAATGCTATACACAGTGCGGCGATTATAGAGATGCGAAAAATAAAGCGGAAAGAGCAAAAAGAAAAATAAAAGAAGAAACACTCCAATCACTCGGATTAGATGTAAATGCAAACTTTCCGGAATTTGATTTGGTTAGTGAATTGGTGAACAATGGTATATGCTCTTATAGTGACATATATACACTAGGAAATATAGTCCCCTGTGGTTTAGTAAAGTACCATATTTCATATAAGGAATTTGCAAATTTAAAAGACTTCAGCAAGAGTTACGACAGGGTAAATAGGGCTAGTCATTGGACACTTACAGATAGTGGTCATTCACTATATGGATATGATTGTAAGATAGAGTACTCTTTTGATGATAATGACTTCTTGGAGAAAATTAGTGTCGTTGGTTTGTATGAACTTGGTGTGATAGCGTTCACAAATAGCGATATCGAACGAGTAGGAAGTGAAATTGAACAGGAGCTTGGTGTTAGTCCGGAGATTGAAAGCGTTGAGGAAGAATGGCTATATGAATGGAGAAGTAAACCATATAACTACACCAAATACACTTTTATAAGCGATGGAGTAAAATACTATATGGATACTCATATTTATGAAACCAGAGTGAAAAAAGAGAATCAATTCACCTTAGAAATATTTATGGAAGATTAAGAACTTTTATGCTTTTGTAATTAAAAACAGGGAGTTTGAATATACCGGCACTAGAAAGAAGGCATTGCTTTGCATAAGAGCACCTATTTAAGCGAATACAATACAATTTTGAAAGAAATTGCATGTTATGAGGATATACTTGTGGCACTCGATGCCAAGAGCTATGATGACAAACGAATTGAAGAACTTTCGAATTTATTATCATATGTAATGAAGAAAAAAGCCGACTTTGGCGCTATCAGCATAGCTCCTGATATCAAAGCTCGATTTTTGGAAGCAAAGGAAAAAGGCTTTGAAGTGCCGGACGAAATAGTGCGATACAGTATTGTTCAAGAATGGCTTGAGAATAAGATAAAGGAAAAAAAGCAAGAAGTTAAAGATATTATAAAAGCTCAGGCTCTTCAAAACGCAAAAAGGATTAAGGCGGTAGATACATTTTGGAAAAGTTTTTGTGTCGTAATTGCCTGCCTAATCACATTTGTGGTATTAAACATAAATAGCATTTATGCTGCCGTCTATGTCGGTTCAATGATAAGAAATCAAATTCAAAACGATATAGAAAAGCTTGGCTACACGGTGAGTGTAAAAACTCATTTTAATTGGTACAAATGGGCTATTCATGTAAGTTGGAGAGATTATTACCCTGATATCAATATTCCGGAGCTGGATGTTTTCATCGAAAACAAGAGCAATGATACTATATCAAGCGAAAGCATGGAAAACGAAGTTGAAGAAATATGGAGTATTTTGGATGATAATTATGGGAGTTTTTTGGGTGACTCATGGAGTTGGGATTGGTGCGTAAAACTCGAGGTGAGTGAACCGGACGGAAGTGCAAATGAAATTTACACGGCAGGCGGAATAACTGCTGATTGGTTCGAAACGGCAAGAGATAGATATTATAGCAAAAGCCTTAACTTGTGCTTGGAATTGGGTTTTTGTGTGGCACTGGTAGCGGGAGGCACTACTTTCTTCATTTTTAGACATTTGAACCGAAAGAAAAACGAATATTCTGACAACTTTGTTGCCGAATTAGTAAATTGTTCAGTAATGGATGAAGCTTTCAATCAAGAACTCTCTGAATTAGCGCATTCTACATACAGAAAAATATTATACAAAGCAAGTGAGGTGAAGTAGAACATGAAAATTGTTGTACAAGTTCAAAAAGGCCCTCACAAACAGGTCTGTGATGATGCTGCACTTGTTGGCTCGTATCTGATTGATGAAGGGATTCATCAGTTTGATGATATGATGCCAAGTATAATTGCTGTCGCAGATGGCGTGGGCGGGATGAAAGGCGGACGCGAAGCAAGTCATTTTGTATTAAGCTACCTCAGCAATATAGAGCAGCTTGCGAGTAAAAGTGCCGATGAGCTAACTAGAATTGTAAATAAATGCAACAATAGCCTTTTGGACGAGGCTAAAAGGAACCCCGTTCTGAGTAGAATGGCAACGACGCTGACCGGTGTTGCCTTTGGTGCTGAGAAGGCAATGCTCATCCAGCTTGGAAACACACGCCTTTATGGAATGCCGGGCAGTTATCTGAAACAGATTTCTACAGACCAGACGACCTATCAGGCACTGCTGAACATGGGACAAATAGATGCAGCAGAGTCCTGCAATAAAAGCGAAATTGTTGGCTGCTTAGGCGGCGGGAATCCGGAATTTGCAAAGCGAACGATAGTAGAGGAAATTCCAGAGAGATTGCTCCGAAATATTCTGGTTCTGACAAGCGATGGTATTCATGAGTATGTAGAGCCAGATATCATTGAAGCAGCGCTGGAATCTGGTGACGATAAGGCTGCCGTGCAGAAAATCGTTGATACTGCAAACGCAGCTGGTTCCAAAGATGATAAGACCGTGATAATTGTGCGGCTTTAAGCGGACTGCGGCAAGACAAATTTGTAGAATGTGATACTATGTTTTTAAGCGAAAGTAAAAGGTTATCCAAAATAAAAGAACGGCTGGATGGTTGGCAAAGAATCGCCGATGCGCTATTTGCGGAATACAGTAAAGTAGATAAAACCGCTGACATTCAAGCGCTTCTTGAATTGTGTGGCAATGTGTCGGTAGACAATAGAACTGTTCCGCCAAGACTCCAGTCAACTGTCAAGATGCTGTGCGCAACTCACGGTATCAAATTTGACAGTATACCAAGTAGCCTAAAAGATGCTTATAACTATGCTCATACTATGATTACTTCCTATTAGGAACACTGTAAATACAAGGCTTTTCGGAGCCTACAAACCAGAAAAAATAATATTTGATCTATCACATTACGCAAAAAGCCGTCCGGCATGAAAAACGGGCGGCTTTTTTGCGTGGATAGACGGAAAGGAGGCGCAAAAATAACTACAAAATTTTAGCGTTCAAATTTGTGCAACTTTAACGAAAAGGAGGATCGTAAATGGCCGATGAAAAACTGAACACAGGCCCTGCGGAGAATACTTCCCCGGAGGCCGCCGGGTCTATCACCACACCCGAACAGGCCGCAGCGTCTGAGCCCCAGCAGGAACAGACCGGGCCTGCCATACCTGAGTCCGGCGATGTGGTTGTGTCCTTTGACAAAATCAATGAACTTATGGCGGAAAAGAGGCAGAACGCCCGCGCCGAAGTCGAAAAGTCGGAAACCCCCGAAACGCCAGAGGCGGCAGCCCCCGGAGAAACACCGCAGCCCGCCAATACGGAGGAACCGAAAAAGCCGCGCCGTGGCCGTCCGCCGAAAGCGGAAAAGGCTGCGACTGAAAATCAGAAAGCGGAGAAATCGGCTGGGGCTCGCAAGGGCCGCCCACCCAAGGCGGATAAGGCGGCCCCTGACAAGCCCAAGCCGTCCAAACGAGACAAAGTGTCCCGAAGCGATGGAAAGGCCCCGGATGCCAAGGAGCCCATTAAGCCCGCACAGGATACGGCACTGAAGGAAACTGCTGCTGTGGAACAGACGGCTCCCGAGCCGACTACACCGCCCCGCCCGGTTGAGGAAGGCAAGCTGGTTTATCTGAAACTTTCCGAGGTTCATCCGTTTCACACATTCCGTCCGCACCCCTTTAAGGTACGGGACGATGCGAAGATGCAGGAAATCGTTGCTTCTATCCGCGTAAACGGTGTAATGGTTCCCGGTCTTGCCCGCCCGGAGAAAGATGGAAACGGCTATGAAATTGTAGCGGGCCATCGCCGTACCCACGGCAGTGAGCTGGCTGGACTGGAGGAAATGCCCTTTATCGTCCGTGAAATGACCGACCACGAAGCGGTACAGGCCATGAAGGACAGCAACAAGCAGCGTGACGGGATGCTCCCCAGCGAATTGGCCGCGCTGCTGGAACTCGAGGTTGAGGACATCAAGCATCAGGGCGGGCGGCTGAAAGGTGTTGCGGAAGGCGATGTCGGGAAACGCTCGGTTGAGATTGTAGGCGAGGCGCATGAAATGAACTATAAAAAGGTCATGCGCTACTTGCGGCTCAACTCCCTTGTGCCGGAGCTTCTGGATAAGGTAGACGATAAAAAGATGGGCTTCATGCCTGCCGTGGAGCTTTCCTACATCAAACCGAAAAATCAGAGGCTTATTGCTGTTTCCATTGACGGGGAGCAGGCTTCGCCCTCGCTGGCCCAGGCCAAACGGCTCCGGGAGCTGGATAAGGAAGGCAAGCTCAACGGCGATGTCATTGACGGTATCTTATCAGAACAGAAAAAGGAGGATCGAGGCGTGATTATTTCTACTGCGGAACTGGAAAAGTATTTTGGCAAGGAGGTCACTCCCGCCAAAATGAAAGAACAGATTATGTCCCTGCTGGATGACTGGAAAGAAAAACAGCCGCCGGAGCTGGCAAAAGCCCCGAAAAAGCAGGAACTTGACAAGTAACAACTTCGAGACACTTTGTCCCGAGGGCCCCGCCCTCGCGCAGAGGCTCTGGTGGTATATATCCCCCGTCGCCGCCTGTTTTTTAGTACAGCCGGGAGTGGGCCGTCAAGGGTGCAGCGCACCGCCGTTTTCGGCGGCTCGCCCTTGACGGTCTGCCCCGGCTGTGCTATTTCCCCGGCAAGCGGCGGGGGTATATCCTCCAGAGCCGCCCCCTTTCCCAAGACTGGGAAAGGGCGTGGGGTTTGGGTTGAACTTTCTTATTAAAATATCGGAGGTATGAACGATGAAACGACCCCTTGCTTATATCACCGCTGCATGGCTCGGCGGCGATAGCGAAAACGCAGAACTGGCGGCGCAGTATTGCCGCACCGTGTATGAGGCAGGCTTTTCTCCTATTTGCCCGCCCCTGTACTTGCCCCTGTTTCTCAATGATGCTGTTCCCGAGGAGCATAAAAGCGGCATCGACATGAGCCGTGACCTGCTCCGCCGTTCTCATGTGCTGGTTGTTTGCGGGCACAGTATGACCGAAGCCATGAAAAATGATATTGCCGTGGCCCAGCGGCTGGTAATTACGGCAACAACCCTTGAGGGCATCCTGACCGTCAAGGGACAGGGCCGCCGCTAATGGCAACCCTGTTTGAAGCCTACGTTACCAACGCGGGGAAGTACAGCGAGGGCCAGCTTGTGGGTGAAACACTGAAATTTCCCACAACCGCCCAGGAGGTGGAGGCTCTCTTGAAACGGATCGGCGTGGATGGCGTCCGCTATCAGGAAATTTTTATTACCTCTTTCGATGGGGATGTGCTGGGGCTCTATGACCATTTGAGCGAGTATGAAAATCTGGATGAGCTTAATCATCTGGCCTGCCTGCTTTCCGAGCTTACCTCATCGGAGCTGGAAACACTGGAGGCCGTCCTCGACAGCGGCGATCACTGTTCTTCGGTGCGGGACATCATCAATCTGACACAAAATCTGGACTGTTACGGCTTTTACCCCGGCGTATCCGATGAGGAAACGCTGGGGCGTATTTATGTGGACGATCTGGAAATGTTGGATGTGCCGGATCAGGTAAAACCGTATTTCGATTATGAGGCGTATGGCCGGGATGCCTGCATCCACGAAAACGGCCATTTTGCCCCGGGCGGCTATGTTGTCAAAGAAAGCGATCATTTCGTGGAAGTGTATCACGGCTTGCAGGATATTCCCAAGGAGCATAAGGTGTTCTCTTTCCCGAAGCTCTCTATCCGGGAGCAAATGGCCGCTTATCAGGAAATCATAGACGGTTCTTCTTTGGAGGGCTACCGTCAAATGCAGAAAAAAGACCGTGGGGATCGGTGATGGCACTTCGAGACAAATTGTCCCAAGGAAGGAGGCGGTGTAACTGATTGATGAAGATATTTCCCGGCGCACGATAGCCATATCCGTAAAAACAACCAAGCTGACGGCGCGGGGACTGGCGTATGTGCTGGGTATGGTGGGGCGGAAGATCCGCAAGGCATACCGTGGGCGGCAAACACCACACGGCAAGCAAAGTGTGCGAAAGCTCATGGCACACGGTACATCCACAAACAGCATCGAGCTATCCGGGGATGCCAAGTCCTTTGACCGTGTGGCCCGGAAATGGAATGTAGACTATGCGTTCTATAAAACCGGGCCGGACAAATACCTGTTGTTTTTCAAGGCTGGACAGGCAGACGCAATGACCGCCTGCTTTTCTGAGTATTCCCGGAAGGTGTTAAGCAAAGCAAAATCGAACCGAGTTCCCATCCGAGAACAACTGCAACAGGCGGCGGATCAGCTTTCCAAAGAAAAGCCGAAACAGAAAGAACATGCAAAGGAGGTGGCCCATGAGGACAGATAAGATTAGAAAATATCTCATTCTGAACATTCCCTATCTGTTCATCCTGTGGGCGTTCCTCAAGCTGGGAACGGCCTACCGGCTGGCGGCGGGTAACGATTTTGCACATAAGCTCATCGGGCTGGGCCAGACGATTGGCCCGGCCTTTGCTGACTTTGCACCCGGTCTTGCCCCGCTGGATTGGCTTGTCGGCATTGTGGGCGCAATCGTTTTCCGGCTGCTGATCTATTTCAAAAGCAAGAACGCCAAGAAGTTCCGGCGGGATGCAGAATACGGCAGCGCCCGGTGGGGAACGGAAAAAGACATCAAACCGTTTGTCGATCCGAAGTTTGAAAACAACGTGATTTTGACCGGGACGGAGTTTCTCACGATGAATACCCGCCCGAAAATTCCCGCAAATGCCCGAAATCTGAATTGCTGTATTATCGGCTCGTCCGGCTCCGGCAAAACCCGCTTCTGGCTCACGCCCCAGCTTTTACAGGCTCATTCCTCTTATGTGGTGGTCGATCCCAAAGGCGGTGTGCTGGGACAGGTCGGGGGTTTCCTGCAAAAACGCGGGTACAAAATCAAGGTATTCAACAGCATAGATTTTTCAAAATCCATGCACTATAACCCGCTGGCGTATATCCGCAATGAGGCCGATATTCTGAAATTCGTGGATGCCCTGATTTCCAACACAAAGGGCGAAGGCAAGGAAGGCGATCCATTCTGGACGAAATCGGAAACGCTTTTGTACTGCGCCCTGATTGCCTACATCATTTTCGAGGGGCCTGCCGAGGATCGGAACATGAACACCCTTGTGGATATGATTTCTGGCATGGAGGTCAAGGAGGATGACGAGGATTTTATGAACGCGGTGGACTATATGTTTGCCGGGCTCGAAAAGCGCAAGCCGGATTGCTTCGCGGTCAAACAGTATAAAAAGTACAAATTGGCCAGCGGCAAGACGGCAAAAAGCATTTTGATTTCCTGCGGTGCGCGACTGGCTCCCTTTGACATCCCGCAGCTTCGTGAGGTCATGGCCTATGACGAATTGGAGCTTGACCGCATCGGAGATCGGAAAACGGCGGTATTCTTCATTATTTCCGATACCACGCAGACCTACAACTTTTTAGTGGCACTTGCATTTTCGCAGATGTTCAACCTCCTGTGTGAACGGGCGGACAATGTTCACGGTGGCCGCCTGCCGCACCATGTACGGGTGCTGTGGGACGAGGCAGCCAACACGGGACAGGTGCCCCAGCTCGAAAAGCTGGTCGCGGTTATCCGCTCCCGCGAGGTGAGTCTTTGCCTGCTGTATCAACAGTTGGCACAGTGCAAGGCCATTTACGATAAGCACGCCGAGACAATCCTCGGCAACATGGACAGCGTGGTGTTCCTCGGTGGCCGCGAAGCCAGCACTATCAAGGAAATCTCCGAGAACTGGCTGGGAAAAGCCACAATCAGTATGCAGACCGACAGCCGCTCCCGTGGCCAGTCGGAAAGCTACAGCCAAAACACCCAGCGGCTGGGCCGGGAACTGATGACCCCAGCCGAGCTTGCAACCATGCCGGGAGACAAATGTATTTTGCAGCTTCGGGGCCTGCCCCCGTTCTTCTCTCCCAAGTATGATCTGAAACGGCATCCGAACTACCGTTATACGGCGGAGGCCGATAAACAGAAAAACGCTTTTGACCTCGACAGGCTCATTAACCGCCGCAGGCGGCCCGGGCTGAACGAGGCGTGTACGATGTATGAGGTGGCTGTGCCGGACGATGCACTCACGGAAGAGGACGAGGACATCCTCAACTATGATGACATCGACGATCCAGACGCCTTTGCATAAACGCTTCGAGACAAAGTGTCCCGAAGTTTGTAACCTGCCGCCTGCATGGGCGGCTTTTTTGTTACCGGGAAAATCCCGGAGAAATGGAGGCTTATATGGCATTTTTCTCATCTGCAATCGACACTTTACAGACCCTCGTTATCGCGCTCGGCGCTGGCCTTGGCGTATGGGGTGTGGTCAATCTGCTGGAGGGCTACGGCTCGGATAACCCGGGCTCCAAGTCCCAGGGCATGAAGCAGCTCATGGCTGGCGGCGGCATCATCCTTTTGGGAACCACGCTGATCCCCCTGCTGTCTGGCTTGTTCTAAGGAGGGCTTATGGATTTTCTCACCGACTGGCTCACGAACTGGCTGAAAGAGCTGTTGATCAGCGGTATCATGGGGAACCTCGAAGGGCTCTTTGATACCGTCAATGCCAAAGTCGGAGAGATTGCGGTACAGGTAGGGACTACCCCGGCGGCATGGAACGCCGGGGTTTTCTCCCTGATCCGACAGCTTTCCGAAACGGTGATCCTGCCGATTGCCGGAATGGTGCTGACCTTTGTTGCCACTTATGAGCTCATACAGATGCTTTTGGAAAAGAACAATATGCACGAGGTTGACGTTGCGAACCTCTATAAATGGATGTTCAAAACAGCCTGTGCAATCTTAATCCTGTCAAATACATTCAATATCGTCATGGCCGTGTTCGATGTCTCGCAGAGCGTCATCGCGCAGGCAGGCGGGCTCATTCAAGGCTCTACCGATGTTTCGGCGGATATGCTTGCTGAACTGGAAACCTCACTGGAGGCGATGGACTTGGGGCCGCTTTTGGGGCTGTGGCTGCAGTCTGCGCTCATTGGCTTCACGATGAAGGCGATGGGAATTATCATTTTCGTTTTGGTGTATGGCAGGATGCTGGAAATCTATCTGCTGACCAGTCTGGCCCCCATCCCCGTTGCTACGCTTTCCAACCGGGAGCTTGGTGGCACCGGACAGAACTACATCAAGTCCCTGTTTGCCGTGGGCTTTCAAGGGCTGCTGATTCTTGTATGTGTTGCAATTTACGCGGTGCTCATTCAAGGCATCGCAACAAGCGGCGATCCCATTGGGGCGATTTGGGGAACTGTGGGCTACACGGTTCTGCTTTGCTTCATGCTCTTTAAGACCGGGAGCATTGCCCAGCGTATCTTTGGCGCTCATTAACAGGAGGTGGTGCTTATGCCGCGAAGATACGGGGCAGACGGAACGCGCTTATGGAATGGAAAAACGCCGGAGGAGTTTACTGAGGCGGATGCTTACCGCTTTATGGCGGAAACAGAGGCCGTCCTGCAAAGAAAAGAATTGATGGACGACCCCGCCCAGCCTGCTCCGGCAAGCGGAAAGGAGGAATTTTATCTGAGTAAGAACGACGATGTATTGCTGACCCCGGAGCAGATTGCTGCGGAGGAGCGGCGCTGGCTGTTTGATGCTCCCATCGCGGAGCTTGCAGAAGTCAAGGGCGTTAGTATTGACGAGGCGGTAAAAATGCGGACGGATGCCGTCTTGCAAGAGGCGGTTGTTCCGATCACAGTATCTGTCCGCCCGATTGAGCCGCAGGGTAAACTGATCGGCTTCGCCAGCGTCAATTTTGGCGGTGTGGTCATCGACGATTTTAAGGTTGTGGACGGGAAAAACGGAATTTTTCTCGGAGCTCCCTCTAAACCCGATCCTGCCAGCCGGACGGGATACCGGGCTACGGTTCGGATTCCTGACCGCGCCACACAGGAGCGGATCAATGCGGCTGGTGTGGAGGCGTATCATGCGGCGGTGGAACAGCTTGTTGCACGGGCCCAGGCGGTACGGCCTGCCCCGATCAAGGAGCAGATGGCCGAGGCCGCGAAACAAGCTGGAAAAGAAAATGCCGCCCGGCCTGCACCTGCCAAAGCAAAGGAGGCCCGCAATGACCGATAGCCGCACTTTGGGACAAAGTGTCCCGAAGGAGGGCTTGTTTCTCATGGACGGCATCGAGGGCCTGCGCTCCCTGCCCAAACATAGCGTGGATATGCTGTTGACTGATCCGCCTTACGGCACAACCCGGAATTATTGGGATGTGCCCCTGCCGCTCCCGGAACTGTGGGAGGCGGTGAAATGGGCGGTCAAGCCGAATGGCGCGGTGCTGTTCTTCGCACAGTGCCCCTTTGACAAGGTGCTGGGCGCATCCAACCTCGCCATGCTCCGCTATGAGTGGATTTGGTACAAAGAGCGCGGAACGGGCTTTCTCAATGCAAACCGGGCTCCGCTGAAAAAGTCCGAGAACATCTTGGTGTTTTACCAAAAGTCCCCGGTCTACAATCCACAGTTTACTTACGGCAAGCCATATACCCGTGTTCATTCCCGAAGCGGTACAAGCTCTAACTATGGGAAATTTGAACGGCAGGGCTCAGAGTCCAACGATGGCCGCCGCTATCCCGGAAATGTGCTTTTTGTGCCTACGGTGTCCGGCGGCATCCATCCCACACAGAAGCCCGTGGAGCTCTGCGAGTATTTGATCCGCACCTATACCCGTCCCGGCGAATTGGTCGCGGACATTTGCGCGGGCTCCGGCACAACCGCGATTGCAGCCATCAACACAGAACGTCGCTTTGTATGCTTTGAAACGGCCCCGGCCTTTTATGCCGCAGCCAGTGAGCGTATTCGTGCGGCGCAGGCAGTAAAAAGCTCTGGCGAGAAAGGAGTGTAATTATCCAGCAGTATTCTATCATTTACGCTGACCCGCCGTGGCGCTACTCGGCTAAGAAAGTACAGGGCGCGGCGGAAAACCATTATCCCACTATGAGCATTGAGGAGTTATGTGCGTTGCCTGTGGCTGATCTTGCAGCCCCGGACAGCGCACTCTTTTTATGGGCTACTTTCCCGCAGCTCCCGGAGGCGCTCCGGCTGATCGAGGCTTGGGGCTTCACCTACAAAAGCGTCGCTTTCGTCTGGCTGAAAAAGAACAAGAAGGCGGATAGCTGGTTTTACGGCCTTGGCTTCTGGACAAGGGGCAATGCAGAAATCTGCCTGCTGGCAACCAAGGGACATCCAAAGCGGCAGGCTGCCAACATTCATCAATTCATCATTTCCCCGATTGAAGCCCATAGCAAAAAGCCGGACGAGGCCCGCGCCAAAATCATTTCCCTGATGGGCGATCTGCCCCGCGTGGAGCTCTTTGCCAGGCAGACCCCGCCCGGCTGGGCTGTATGGGGAAATGAAGTAACACCAACCATCCCGGACTTTGGGACACATTGTCCCGAAGTGCAGAAAGGAGTGTGATCTATGCCCTATGTAAACGTACCAAACGATTTATCCAAAATCAAAACAAAGATGGCTTTCAACCTCACCAAACGCCAGCTTGTCTGCTTCGGCAGCGCGGGCGCAGTGGGGATTCCGGCCTATCTGCTGACCCGTGGCACCCTCGGCAATACCGGGGCGATGTTTCTCATGCTGGGAATTATGCTCCCGGCGTTCCTACTGGCGATGTATGAAAAGGACGGCTTGCCCTTTGAAAAGGTTGTGCGAAACATCATCCGGGCCAAGTTTCTAAGGCCGGGGATCAGGGCCTACCGAACCGAAAACATTTATGCGCCCTTTGCCGGGCCGGGCGCTGGAAAGGAGGATGTGATTGAAAAACACAAAGAAGAAAAACGGAGCCGCCGCCAAGGGTAAAGGCCGGGCGACCCTGTCTGCTCAGCAGACAATCCCGTATCTGTCCATGCACCCGGACGGTGTGTGCAAGCTCCCGGGCGGGCTCTATACAAAAACCGTGGAATATGAGGACATCAATTACTCCGTGGCATCCACCGAGGATCAGACTGCCATATTCAGCGGATGGAGTTCATTTCTCAACTACTTTGACAGTTCGCTGCCGTTCCAGCTTTCCTTTATCAACCGCCGTTCTCATTCCCGCAGCCGCTATCAGGTCAATATCCCGAAAGCGGATGACAACTATAACAGCGTCCGGGACGAGTTTACCGGGATGCTGAAAAATCAGATTGCCAAAAGCAATAACGGCATTGAACGCTCAAAATACATCACCTTTGGCATACCCGCCGAGGGGATTGCGGAGGCACGGCCCCGTCTGGAGCGTGTGGAGGCTGATGTCATGGGAAACTTTAAGCGGCTGGGCGTTCCCTCGGAGCCTATGGACGGGCGGGCCCGCCTTGCGCTGCTTCATAGCCAGATGCATCCGGGGAGCCGCGAGGCGTTCCGCTTTTCGTGGAAAGACATCCCACAGACCGGGCTTGGCACAAAAGACTTTATTGCCCCGGACAGTCTCGACTTCCGCCAGTCCCGCACATTCCGCATCGGCCAGTATTGGGGCGCGGTGTCCTACTTGCAGATTATGGCATCGGAGCTTTCGGATAAGCTGCTGGCAGAAATCTTGGAGCTGGATGCGGAAATGACCGTGACCATGCACATTCAGACCGTGGATCAGCTCAAGGCAATTAAGACCATCAAGGGGAAAATCTCGGACATCGGAAAAATGAAAGTGGAGGAACAGAGAAAGGCTGTGCGCTCCGGCTATGACCCGGATATTCTTCCCCCTGACCTGATTACATTCAGCAAGGACGCAGCGGAGCTTCTGGCTGATTTGCAATCCCGCAATGAGCGAATGTTTCTGCTGACCTTTACGGTGGTAAACCTTGCCCCTACCCGCCAGCGGCTGGAAAACGATGTGTTTACCGTGGGCGGTATCGCGCAGAAATACAACTGCGCTCTGCGCCGTCTGGACTGGCAACAGGAACAGGGCTTTGTTTCCTCGTTGGCCCTTGGTTACAACGAGGTAGAAATCCAGCGCGGTATGACAACCAGCTCCACAGCCATCTTTATCCCCTTTATGACAAGGGAGCTCCGCATGGCGGGGCAGGCACTCTACTATGGCATGAACGCACTTTCTCACAATGTCATCATGGCTGACCGCAAAAAGCTGAAGTCGGCAAACGGGATGTATTTGGGTTCTACGGGCTCCGGCAAGAGCTTTGCTGCAAAGCGTGAGCTCTTGAATGTGTTTCTCACCATCCCGCAGGATCGGATCATCGTGGTTGACCCGATGGGCGAATACGCTCCGCTGGTGCGAAGGCTGGGCGGCCAGGTGATCGAGATTGCCCCGGACAGCCCGCACCACCTCAATCCGATGGATGTGGAGCTCAATATGGCCGCCGGAGAAAGCCCGCTTTCCATGAAGGCGGATTTTCTTTTGTCCCTATGCGAGCTGGTGGTCGGCGGCAAGGAAGGCTTGCAGCCCATTGAAAAGACGGTCATTGACCGCTGTGTGCGTTTGGTGTACCGGGAACAGGCGCTCGGACTGGAAACTGCAAAAACACCGCTGTTGCAGGATTTGTACGAAGAGCTCTTACGCCAGCCGGAGCCCGAAGCCCGGCGCGTGGCAACTGCCTTAGAGCTTTATTGCACAGGCTCCCTCAATCTCTTTAACCATCCTACCAACGTCAAGACGGACAGCCGTGTGGTGTGCATCGTTCTGAAAAACATGGGCGAAAACCTTAGAAAGATTGCAATGCACATCACAAATGAGTTCGTTTCGCAGGCGGTGGATCAGAACTTCCACGAGGGTGCGGCGACTTGGTGCTACTTTGACGAGTTTCATATTCTGCTCCGCGATCCGCTGACAGCCAGCTACTTTGTGGCAGTCTGGAAAATGCTGCGTAAAAAAGGATGTGTGCCGTCTGCTTTGACGCAGAACGTCAAAGACCTTTTGGCCAGCCGGGAAATCGAGAACATTCTGGACAACACGGATTTTATGATTCTGCTTTCGCAGGCGCAGAGTGACCGTACCATTCTGGCAAAACAGCTCGGTATTTCCGAGCATCAGCTTTCCTATATCACACACAGCAATTCCGGCGAGGGGCTGTTGTTCTATGGAAATGTGACCATCCCGTTTGTGGATCGGTTCCCTCGCGGAGAAATCTATGACCTGCTGACTACCCGCCCGGAGGATATGAAGAATGAAACGAAAAACGAATAAGGCCAAGGAGGAGGCTTGGTCGCAGACCGCCCACGCCCCTGACGGGGAGCAGTCCGGGCCGGAGGCTTCCGACACTTCGGGACAAAGTGTCCCAAAGTCCAAGTTCCGCAAAAAGAGCCAGCAAGAACAGGCTGCGGCAGCAAAGCTCCGTATGGAGTCCCAAGGCGAAAAGCTGGAACAGGCCCGGGAGAAGCTGGCAAAACAAAAGCCGCCGAAAAAGCCCGGCCCGGTAAAACGCATAGGCCGTGTTGCCAGTGGTTCCGTTCACAGCTTCGTGCATGGCAAGATTTTTGAAGTGGAACAGGAAAATGTCGGCACAGAAGGCGCACACCGTTCTGAGCTTGCGGGAGAAACCGCGCTGCGGCACGGCTCCCGCTTTGTGCGCCGTAAAGTCCGGGAACATCCGGCAAAAGTGGTACGCAAGGCCGAGGCCCGCTATACCAAATACACGGCGGATTACCATTTTCACACCGCCGCACAGGAGCACCCGGAGCTGACGAAAAATGCCCTTACCCGCTACTGGCAGAAGCAACGGCTCCGCAGGCAATACCGCAAGCAGGCAAAGGAGGCTGCAAAGCAGAGCGCGGCTGCGGCTGGGAAAACTGCCACAGCCACAGAACGCCTGACCGCCCGGGCAGTGGAATTTGTCAAAAGTCATCCCGCAGGTGCCGTGGTTGCGGTGCTCTGTGTGTTACTCCTGTTTGCTATGCAGTCCTGTTCCTCTACCATGCTTATGCTGGGGAACGCCGGGGCCGGTGCATTAGGGGCGAGCACCTATCCTTGTGAGGATCGGGATATGCTGGCCGCCGAAGCTGCCTACTGTGCGCTGGAAGATGATTTGCAGCATTATCTGGACACCTATGAAAGCACCCATGACTATGACGAATACCACTTCGATCTGGACGAAATCGAACATGACCCCTATGTGCTGCTTTCTCTTTTGTGTGCGCTCCATGAGGGGCAATGGACAATAGACGAAGTACAGGGAACGCTGCAAATGCTGTTTGACCGCCAGTACATTCTAACGGAGGATGTGGTGGTGGAAACCCGGTATCGCACGGAAACCGACACATGGACGGACGAGGACGGCAACTCCCATACGGACACCTATCAGGTGCCTTACGACTATTACATCTGTACGGTCACGCTGGAAAATTTTGATTTGTCCCATGTGCCTGTATACGTTATGGGCGAGGATCAGCTTTCCCGGTATGCCATCTATATGGCAACGCTGGGAAACCGTCCTGATCTGTTTCCGGATTCTCCCTATGTGAACAAGTACATTACCGGGAAACCCGGTGATTACGAAGTGCCCGGAGAATATCTGGACGATGAAACCTTTGCCGCGATGCTTGCCGAAGCGCAGAAATACATCGGCTATCCCTATGTGTGGGGCGGCAGTTCTCCCGCCACTTCCTTTGATTGCTCGGGGTACGTTTCGTGGGTTATCAATCACTCCGGCTGGAATGTGGGCAGGCTGGGAGCCCAGGGGCTCTATAACATCTGTACGCCGACCAGTTCTCCCAAACCCGGTGATCTGGTGTTCTTCAAAGGCACCTATGACACGCCGGGCGTGAGCCATTGCGGGATTTATGTCGGTGATGGAAAAATGCTGCATTGCGGAGATCCCATCGGCTACGCAAACTTGAATACAAGCTACTGGCAATCTCATTTTTACGCCTACGGGCGTTTACCGTGACAGGAGGTTTTGAAATGGCAACTACCAAAAGCATGAAAATTCAGGCCGAGATTGATAAGGTCAAGGCCAAAATCAGTGAACAGCAGGCCAGGCTCAAGGAACTGGAACAGAAAAAGCTGGAGGCAGAAAACAGCGAGATCGTGGACATTGTGCGCGGCATGAGCATTTCCCTTACGGAGCTCCCGCTGCTGTTTGAGAAGCTGAAGGACGGCGGTACTTTGGGACAAAGTGTCCCGAAGTCCGAAGAAAAAAAGAAGGAGGAAAACTGAATATGAAACATTTTCGTATGTTGGCGGCGGGGCTTTGCTCCGCCGTTCTTTTATGCGGCTTTGCGATCCCAGCCTACGCCTATTCGGACGGCGGGAATGAGGAACCGCCTGTTGTGGAAGAAACTCCGGCCCCGGAGCCAGCGCCTACCATTACCCCGGGCGAGGGCTTTTCGGAGGATGGAAACCTTGTGACCCGCGATCTGCTCTACGATGCCGCAACCAACAAACAGTTCATCACGGTGGAAACCAGCGGCGGCAACACCTTTTACATTGTCATTGACTATGACAAGCCTGTGGATGAGGACGGCGAACAGTATCACACCTACTTTCTGAACATGGTGGATGAAGCCGATCTGCTGGCGGCACTGGAGGCCGCTGGCGGAGAACTTCCGGCCTGCTCCTGCACAGAAAAATGTGCGCCCGGAGCCATCCATACGGATTGCGAAGTCTGCGCGGTCAACATGACCGAGTGTGCTGGCACGGCTCCCGAACCCGCCCCGGTGACAGAACCTGCGGAGGAGCCGGAACCCGAGCCCCAGCAGAAAAGCAATACCGGGATGCTTCTGCTGATTTTGGCAGTGGCTGTTCTGGGCGGCGGTGCAGGCTGGTACTTCAAAATCTACCGCCCGAAGCATGAAAAAGCTGCTGTACCCGAAGAGGATTACAGTGAGGAACTGGCTGATTATGACGATCCCGAGGACAATGGGCCGCCTTGGGACGAGGACGATACCGAAAGCGAGGATAATGAATGAGATTTACAAATAACCCCTATGAGGGATTTATGAAAGAAAAAAGCTACTTTAAGGGTGTGCCGCCAAGCCTGCCGCCGAAGGGCTCCCGTTGTGACGGCTGCCCTTACTGGCGCGGGATCGGCTGCGTGTTCTGCTACCGGGAGCAGCTCAAACCACCGGGCAACGGGAGGTGATACTGTGGGCCGAGAACTGACCCGGACAGAAAAAGCGACAATCCGCAGGCTGGTGTCAAAATGGTGTGCCAACTATGACCGGGACTGCGGCTGCCTGCCGCTGGATTGCGAGTGCTATATGTTTGGGAAATGCTGGACAGGGGCTTATTGCCGCTACTTCCGCGAGGCAGTTCTGCCCCTTGATCCGGCGCTGGAGATTGCGCTGCTGACAGAGGGGCCAAGGCCGGATTTCAAGGCTTGCCCGGTATGCGGCAGAGCCGTGGCTCCTGATGGACGGCAAACCTATTGTTCGGCGGCCTGTGCAAAAGCGGCACATCGCAGACAGCAGCGGGAATATATGCGGAAAAAACGGGGCTGATGTGTTGACAATTAGGCCACCTCAAACCCGCCTGTGACAAGGCTTTTTAAGGCCCTTTTCTGCGGGAGGTGTATGTTTCTATGTCCGGCCCTGTTTCCGTGAGATGCTGTCAACATTTTAGCTGCCGGAGCTTTGGGACAATTTGTCCCAAAGTTCCGGCTTTTGTGGAAGGAGGTACTATGCCGAAATATTATCCGATCAACGAAGAAGCCGCAAAGCGGGCAAAAGATATGAACAGCTTTTCCGACTATCAGCCGGGCTCCGCTACGGCGGGCTACCGGGCAATGGTCGATGAAGCGTATGCAGCGGCGGAACGCCAGAAAGCCCGTGTCGATCCAATGTACCATGATAAGATTGACGCGCTGGTGGATCGCTATGCCCGGAAACTTGCGGAAAATCTGAATGAACGCAATGTGATTGATGCCCGGGTGCCCTCTATTCTGATCTCCGGGGGCGGCAATTTCCCTGTGGCAAAAAAGCACAAGCAGAACGCCGCCCGGGATCGCAACTATGGAGAGTATGCGGAGATTTCAAAGCTGCTTGATAAAATCCGCTCTGTTGGTATGGGCGGGATCAGCGCAGACGATGATCTGGCCGTGGAAAAGCTGACAAAAAAGCTGGAGGGGCTGGAGTCCCAGCAGGCCACCATGAAGGCGGTCAATGCGTATTTTCGGAAACACAAAACGCTGGATGGCTGCCCGGAGCTTACGCCGGAGCAGGCAGAAAAGCTCAAAGCAGATATGGCGCAGTCATGGCACTTGGACAAAAGCAAGCCGTATCCCGCCTATCTGCTTTCCAACAACAACGCCAACATCCGCCGTGTACGCCAGCGAATTGAGGAACTGAGCAACCGCTCCGAGTTTGCAGGCTGGACATTCCCCGGAGGCGAGGCAAAAATCAACGAGGCTGAAAACCGTTTGCAGCTTATTTTCGAGGAAAAGCCCGATGCCGATCAGCGGCAGGAACTGAAAAGCAACGGCTTTAAGTGGGCTCCCAGCCAAGGGGCATGGCAGCGCCAGCTTAACCAGAACGCTATCCGTGCTGCGGCCCGGATAGACTTTCTGCGGCCCGAGGACGGTACAAGCCCCTATCAGCTCCAGCCGTTTGTGAAAAGAGAAAACAAAGAAATGTCTCGATGATGGGAGGTGTACTATGGACAAAAATCAAGGCTATTCGATTCTGAAGGCTGTTATGCTGGAAAATGGACGTGGATTTGCATTGGGCGAACATCCCACCGCGCCATCCCGCTATGTCACATGGGCCTGCTATGATGACAAAGACGGCCTGCGGCAGTACGAATGGGGTCACTATGGAAATGACCGCACCGCGATGGAACAGGATTTTACAGACCGGGTGCAGGACTATCAGCGTATTTATAACGTGGGGATCAGGCAGACCGAGGCTCCCGGTCTTTACAAGTATTATTCGACCCAGCGGCCTGTGGACATCGGGACATTCCCGAAGCCGCCCTATAACAAGCCGGATGAAATTTTCAATTACGATCAGCGCGTCCCGGTGGAAAATGGCTCGTTCTTGGCTTGGGGTTATCTTACCTATACCCGCCCCCTGACAGAAAAACAGGCATCCGACTATGAGCTGCGTCCTGCGCCTGATAATCCCGACAGGCCCCGTCCGATTGCCGAGCAGATGAAAAACGCGGCAAAGTTGGCGGAGGCAGATCGCGGCCCGGAGGCTCCGGCTCCCCAGCGCAGGCAGCCTGACCGTGACGATAGATAAGGAGGTGCGTATATGGAAAAGAAACGTGAACAGGATTTGTCTGTACTGGAGGCGCTGCGCCTGCACCGTGAATTTCATTTGCCGCGCCCCATTCCGGCAGACGAACAGGAAAAGCCGCTGGATAAGGTAAAGGAGCCGCCCCGCGCCTGCCGCAGCCGGGAGCGTGAGGAACGATGACAAAGAACCGCCGCCGTCCGATTCATCTTCATGTGATGGTGTCGGAGGCGGAACAGGCCCTGATTCAAGAACGTATGGCGGAGGCTGGCATCCGTAATATGGGAGCCTATATGCGGAAAATGGCCCTGAGTGGGTATGTGCTTCATGTTGACCTTTCGCCTGTTCGTGAGCTGGTTTCGCTCCAGCGGCGCTGCTCCAACAATCTGAACCAAGTGGCAATTCAAGCCAACACCTACGGCGCGATTTATCCCGAAGAACTCGAGGCCTTGCAGCGGGACTATGCCGCTTTGTGGGAGCCGCTGTCTGATCTCTTGAAACAGCTCTCCGCGCTGGTAGAGCTCTGACCCATCCGGGGAGTGGTTGATACCGCTCCCCGGCTTTTTCTACTTCGGGACAAAGTGTCCCAAAGTAAAAATACTGTTTGCCGGAAGGAGGGATTTTTACGGCGACCACCTACATCCGCCCTTATAAAACAGCGGCGGGAAAAAGTGCAATTCAAACGATGGAGGATCGTTTCACCTATGGCCTGAACCCAGAAAAGCTGGGAGCCGTATCTTCCTATCTCTGCGATCCGAACACGGCTCCCGCCGAGTTTCTTCTGGTAAAAAGTCAATACCTTGCAGAGACAGGCCGGGCCGTGTCTCGCGGGGCCCTGTTCTTTCAGATCCGGCAGGCGTTCCTGCCCGGGGAGGTTACGGCGGAAGAAGCAAACCGTATCGGCTATGAAACGGCGATGCGCTGGACAAAGGGAAAGTATCAGTTCTTCGTCTGTACGCATACCGACAAGGCCCATATCCACAATCACATTTATTTCAATGCGACGGCCTTTGACCGCTCCCGGAAATTTCATAATTTCATTGGTTCGTCCTTTGCCCTGCGGAGGCTCTCTGACCGCGTGTGCATCGAACATGAATTGTCTGTTATCCAAAATCCGTGCCAGCACAGCAAGGGTCGTTTTCTCCACTATGGACAGTGGATCGGAGAAAAGCCACCCTCTGCCAAGCAGCGGGTGCGGCTGGCTGTTCTCGCCACTTTGGAGAAAAAGCCCACGGACTTTGCCGACTTTCTTCGTCTCATGGAGGAGTCCGGCTTTTCGGTGAAACAGGGACGCGGCGGTGTCATCTCATTCCTTGCGCCCGGGCAGGAAAAACCGACTCGGCTCCGGGCTTCTACACTGGGAGCCGGATTTGACCCGGAGGACATCAAGGCAGTAATTGCCGGGGAACGTCCACTCCCTGAGCTGACAGAGGAGCCCACGGTTCCGCCACGGCGAGTTAATCTCATCATCGACATTCAAGAGCGTATGACCCAGGGCAAGGGCCCGGCCTATGAACGATGGGCCAAGGTCTACAACCTAAAACAGATGGCTGCCGCGCTCCAGTATTTGCAGGAGCATCATCTGACAGACTATGCGGCGCTGACGGCCAGCACCGAGGCTGCTGTGGATCACTTTCACAAGCTGTCTGACGAGCTCCGCACAACGGAGGAGGCTCTTTCCAAAACCTCGGAGCTGATGGCTGCCACGGTGGACTATGCCAAGACCCGCCCGGTATTCGATGGGTACAAGGCTGCGCGGTACAGCAAAAAGTATCTGGCCCAGCATGAAGTGGAGCTTGCCACTTACCGGGCGGCAAAGGATACCATGAACACCATACTGAACGGCGCAAAGCTCCCTAAGATTGAAGCACTAAAAAAATCCTGCCGTGAGCTGGCGGGACAAAAGAAAGAGCTTTATGCAGAATACCGGGATGCCCAGCGGCAAATGCGGGAGGCTGTGGCAATAAAAGCGAACATTGATCATCTGCTCGGCATAACAGACGAGCGTGAAAATAAGGCCCAGGAACGATAGTGACGGGCCGCAGACTACGGTGCAGCGCACCGGGACTTTGGGACAATTTGTCCCGAAGTACAGCGGGTTTGGGGAGCTCCCCAACAAGCATTTTTGCGGGCCCTGCGCCCTGCAAAAATTTCGGAGTGTGGCCACACCCGAATTGCTTGCCAAAACGCGCAACCCGCAACATGGCGCAAAAAACGGAGGTTACGCTTTCTTTTACGTTTCCTCCGTTTCTTTCGATGCTTTCATCGCTTGGATTGTAGCTTCAACGATTTTCAATTCTCTTTCGTCCAAGGCGTTCAACATGGCATCAATCCGCTTCCTGCACTCGCTCCCGCTATTCTGGGACGGGTAAAAGTATTGATCCACCGATATATCAAACATTGTAACCATCTGATAAAAGGTGTTGAAGCTTGGATGCTGACCATCATTTTCATTATACATAATGGTACGCGGAGCGCGGTCAACAATATAGGCCAGTTGCTCCTGTGTCATGCCGCTGGCTTCTCTTGCACGCTTGATGGCGAGCCCTATATCGTGAAAATCAAAGCGTCTTTCATCTCGTTCTATCTTCATAACATCACCTGATATGATTTTACATTTCATGTGATATTATTTGAACGACTTTGTATTTCATACTACTGACTATTTAATTTCACATACGCAAAATTGATGATCGCGGAAATGTGAGGTACAATATACCTATAACTTTGGGACAATTTGTCCCGAAGATCAGAGGTTGGTATCTAAAATAAAATCAGAAATATTGTGAGGTTTCTGTGACATTTGGGTGCTATACTGAAAATGAAGGAGTGTGATACCATGCGAATTTTAGTAGTCGAGGATGATCGGCTTTTGAATAATACTTTATGCTATAACTTGAATACTGCGGGCTATACGGTTGATTCTGCACTGACAAAATCAGTGGCCAGTAGTTTCTTGACAAAGCAGGACTATGACCTGATTGTGCTGGATGTAAATTTGCCGGACGGGAACGGTTTTGACTTCTGCCGGGAAATAAAAGAGCGTCGCCCTGATACCGTTATTATTTTTCTGACCGCAAATGATATGGAAAGCGATATGCTCAAAGGGTATGAACTGGGCGCAGAGGATTATGTGACAAAACCTTTCCCTATGAGTGTCTTTCAAAAGAAACTGGCGGTAGTGCTAGGGAGGCTGACAAAACAATATGGTGGTGATACTTATGAGGATGACATACTGACCATCAATTTTTCAGAAATGAGTGCTACTCTATCAGGAAAGCCACTTACATTCACACCACTGGAATATCGACTTTTGAAAATTCTGATGAAAAATCCACAGATTGTTTTGACCCGGCAAGTCTTGTTGGAAAAATTGTGGGACGCAGACGGAAATTTCGTGGATGAACACGCTCTGACTGCGGCTATCAGCCGGGTACGAAACAAAATTGAAACACCCGACCGTCAGTACATCAAAACGGTATATGGTATGGGTTATATGTGGATTGGAGGGGTGCTGAAATGAATGGGCGAAAACTCTCTGTCAACAAAGCCTGTCTCTTTTTAGCTGTTCTCCTGCTGGTGGCAATGGGGACGGTTTCAGCAGCTTTGTATGGGCTGACCCAAAATATAACCGCTGTCTGGTATGTATTATTGTTCGGCATTTTTGTGCTGGTTTGCGCTGTTTGTTTTATGGTGCTGGTTCGCCGCAAACTGGCAATGTTCTCCGATGCTTTTTGCAGTTTAATGGATGATATGTTATCCGGGAATATGCAGCCGAAACAGACTGTGGAAGAAGAAAGTCTTTTCTATAAAATTGAATATCGGCTGAACCGTTTATATGAAGTCATGCAGGAAAACAAGAACGGCATTGCACAAGAACGGGCTGACCTGCAAGAACTGATTTCCGACATCTCCCATCAGGTCAAGACCCCGATTGCGAACTTGAAAATGATTAACAGCACTCTGCTTGAAAATGAAGTCCCTGTGCAAAAACAAAAAGAGTTTCTAACGGCACAGGCCAGCCAGCTTGATAAACTGGATTTTCTCATGCAGGCTATGATTAAAACCTCTCGTTTGGAAACAGGTGTTATTTCTCTGGAAAAGAAAAGCCAGCCGCTTTATGACACGCTTGCCGCCGCATTGGGAGGTATTCTTCTGAACGCCGAGAAAAAACAGATCAATGTTCAAGTGGACTGCCCGGAGAACTTGGTCGTTTCCCATGACAGAAAATGGACAAGCGAAGCACTGTTCAATATTTTGGACAATGCAGTGAAATATACGCCGGAGGGCGGTCAAATCCGTGTTTCGGTTGAAAGTTGGGAAATGTATGTGAAAATCGACATTGCAGATACAGGCATTGGCATTTCAGAACAGCATCAGGGAGCAATTTTCAAGCGTTTCTATCGAGAGGACATCGTACATGATGTAGATGGAATTGGTATTGGTCTATATCTGGCTCGTGAGATCGTAACCTTGCAAGGCGGTTATATCCGGGTAACATCCGAGGTTGGGAGGGGTTCAACTTTTTCCGTCTTTCTGCCTCGACAATAAAATAAGTACGCTAAAAAACAAAATGTCACAGGCCTATGACATTTGAGCTTTAATTAAACAGAGGTATTTTGTTTCCCGTGACATTTCTGTGAGGTTTACCTTTTATGATAGAGCCATCAAAAAGAAAGGGTGGTGTTCTATATGAACATATTACAAACGACAGATTTGAAGAAATATTACGGCACCGAACCGAACATTACAAAAGCATTGGATGGCGTGACCCTATCCATTGAGGAAGGTGAATTTGTTGCCATTGTTGGTACTTCCGGCAGCGGTAAGTCTACTTTGCTGAACATGATGGGCGGGTTAGATACGCCAACTTCCGGCAGTATTAAAGTAAAAGGGAAAGAATTATCGAAACTCAAGGATGAACAGCTTACCATCTTCCGCAGACGTAACATCGGGTTTATCTTTCAGAATTACAATCTTGTTCCTGTGCTGAATGTCTATGAAAATATTGTCCTGCCGGTGGAGCTGGATGGTGATACCGTGGACAAGCGGTTTATGGATGAAGTCGTGAAAATGTTGGCTCTCGATGGGAAGCTGAACAGTATGCCTAACAATCTGTCCGGCGGCCAGCAGCAGCGTGTAGCGATTGCCCGCGCCCTTGTTTCCAAACCAGCTATTATACTTGCAGATGAACCGACAGGCAATTTGGATAGCCGGACAAGTAGTGATGTTCTTGGTTTGCTGAAAGTTACAAGTCAGAAGTTCCATCAAACGCTTGTAATGATTACCCATAACAATGAAATTGCCCAGCTTGCCGACCGAATTATCCGTATTGAGGACGGAAAAATCGCACAGTGACAGGGGGTGACATTGATGGATGATATTTTATTTGGGAACAATAATCAGGCAACAATCAATCGTCTTGCCAAAAGAAGCTACCGCGCTAATAAGCAGAGAAATGTTTTCGTTACCATCGCATTATTCTTGACCGCCTTTATGATTACATCTGTATTTAGTTTGGGGTGCAGTTATTTTGAAACCTATCAAATGCAGCAAATTCGTGCGATGGGCACGACTGCGGATGTGGCAATTACAAGCCTCTCAGAAGAACAATATGAAGAATTGAGCCGATCCAGCTTGGTATCCGTAGTTGGTGTCAGTCAGAGATTGGGCAGCATTGATACATCTGGAATGGACGATGCCCTGCTGAGTATTACCTGGATAGACGAAACAGAATGGCAAGAACACCGTGTACCAACAATTTCGGATATACACGGAGATTATCCGCAAGCAAAAAATGAAATTATGCTCCCTACATGGGCTTTGCGTGCAATGGGGATTGATGATCCACAGATAGGGATGAATATTTCCCTTTCCTATCAACTCGGAACAGATTATCAATATATCTCCGATGAATTTGTTTTGTCGGGCTATTACACAGATTATTCGGCTTCACGTGCAGGCAACCGTGGTGCCGCTTATGTTTCGGAGCTTTTTGCAACACAAACAGGGCTTCCCTTTGATAGTGTGTCTACCGCAATGATTTCTTTTTCTGATGACAGTAATGCCCTGCGATCCTGTGAAAAACTAAAACGGAAGATTTCGTTTACAGAAAGTCAGTCCTTTGAAATTGTACCTATTGCTCAGAGCAATTCCACCACCATTGTTCTTCCACTGGCTGCTATTATCGTCTTTATCATTATCAGCGGCTATTTGCTGATTTATAACATTCTGTATATCTCAATTTCAAGAGATACACAATTCTATGGACAGCTTAAAACGATAGGCACGACAAAAAGACAAATCAAGCGGATCGTGCGTTCTCAAATATTCAGAACGGCGGTGATCGGTATTCCCAGCGGCCTGATTGTCGGTGGTATTGTTTCGCTTGGACTTGTTCCGTTTGCCATGAATATGATGTACTCAAGCGATACAGACCTTGGGGAGATAGTGTCCTTTTCCCCCATTATTTTTGCGGGTGCCGCAATCTTCACATTTTTTACTGCAATCATCGGCAGCATGAAACCAGCGAAAATAGCTGCAAGTATTTCTCCTGTTGCGGCTTCACGCTATACGGAGGCAAATACAAGGAGTTACCGAGATCATAAGAGCCATAGAACAAAATTATCTCGGATGGCACGAGATAATATTTTTAGAAACCCTAAAAGCGCTTTCCTTACTTTTGCGTCCTTATTTTTAGGCTTAATATTGTTTTTGGTTTCTGCTGGTCTACTATCAAGCCTAAGTCCCGACAATTTTGTAAATCAATGGGGAGAAAGTGATTTCGCATTGACTTACAGCATTTCCGAAGAAGGAAACCTGCTCTCTGATGAAATGTTGCAGCAAATTGAAACAATGCAGGGAATTGAAAATCTGCGCGTCACTTATTCTGCTTCACCGTGGCCCACTATGGATGTCATTTACGACGAAAATGTATTCGGGAAATATATTGATTCCTTGGATGGCGTATCAGGTCTTGATTTTTCAAATGCGGAAACACGAAAAAACTATACAGATAATTTTTGGAGCGGCGTTTACGGAATAGATTCCAGATATATCGAAGAACTTAATAAAACGCTTGATAAGCCTATTGACTTAACCGCCTTTGAAAAGGGAGAGTTGGTGGTTTTGTCCGCTATGACGGATGATGAGGGAAACCTATTGATTCAGCCAGGGCAAGCAATCACCGTTGTCGGTGAGTCCGGGGAACAGGTCTTTACAGTGGCAACTGGCTTTCTGGACGCTGATTTTCAGAATGGTCGAGGAAATGAGAGAGGTACTGCCCCTGATTTGTATATCAGTGAGCAGGCAATAGAGAAGTTGTCTGGAGAAACCAAAATCTTTCGGATTGCTTTTGATACGATTGATAGCAGTTATGACAAAGGGATTATGGAGCAGCTTCAATCCATTACTGCTTCGTCACCGGGCATTACGATTCTGTCACGATATGAAAAGCAGCAAGAAATGGCCGGATATTTGCTGACCTCAAGGATTATAGCCGCAGGGTTGTCCGCTGTATTTTTGCTGATAGGAATTATGAATTTCATTAACACAATGGTTGTTAGTGTAAATACTCGGAAACATGAATTTGCAACACTTGAAAGTATAGGAATGACGAAAAAGCAAATTAGAAATGTATTGCTTTGGGAAGGCGGGTATTATTGGAGTATTTCTTTCCTACTGCTTGCCACACTGGGAACAGCGATATATATTCCAATATACTCAGCCTTTAGAAGAATGGTTCCTTATGCAGCTTTTCACTATCCTGTAATTTCTCTGTTGGTTGTCGCAGCTATTGTTTTGCTGGTCTGCTTGGCAACCCCCGTCATAACTTTCATGCAAAATGTTAAGCAAAGCGTTGTAGAGAGACTGCGGCAGAATTAAATATTTGCGATGAAAACCGGGAGATTATTCTCCCGGTTTTTCAAATCTCACAGGTTCGTGAGATTTCAGCCCATTATTCTGTCGAAACAGCGTGTGTCAGTGACATTTCTGTGAGGATTGCTTGTTAAGATAAGCGCAAAAGGAACAAGCTGCCGCACGACGGCAAAAGAAAAAAAGCCGTCGTACAGCAGCCTATCAACACGCCCATTTGAAACGGCGGCTTTGATTTTCAGAGCCGCCGTTTCTTTGCGTCTACACAAACCAATGACGACTTGTAGGGACACGGTAGCCGATGGGAGGTTATTTTGCCGTGTTCATTTTATTATTTCATTGTTCGCGTGATCTGCACCAGCTAAAAAAAGCGTAGCCCCTCCGTCGGAGCAGTCCGGTTTTGAACATGAAATTAAACAGTACATAACCGATAATACTTTTTCGTGCGCTTGTGCGGCCTTGTGTCGCACAGGCGCATTTTGCTTTCCAGACTTCGAGACAAAGTGTCCCGAAGTGGAGGCATCCTTGTTGTCCTCCCCGGACAGAGTTATAATATAAGTGTAATGTGATAGGGAAGGAGGAACAATGGCACGAGCAAAAAACAGAGGGTATCAGCAGAGTTTCTCTCCCTCTTACACAATCCGCCGCTGGCGGCTGGGCATCTATATCCGGCTTTCAAAGGAAGATTTGAAAAAAGGAAAAGACGATAGCAACAGCGTAAAGAACCAGCGTGACCTACTGAACGATTTTTACCGACGCAACATTGACGAGTTTGAAAGTATCACGGAATATGTAGATGACGGACATACTGGAACGGACGCTAACCGTGAAGATTTTCAACGGCTCTTGGCGGATGTCATGAGTGGTAAAATCAACTGCGTTATAGTAAAAGACCTGTCCCGCTTCGCACGAAATTATAGCGATGCCGGAAGTTTGATCGACAACCTGTTTGTTCAAATGGGTGTTCGCTTTATCAGCCTTGCTGAGAATGTGGACAGCTACAAGAACCCCGACAGCGTTTCAAATATCATCGTTCCCATTACAAACGTGATGAACGATAATTACTGCTATCAGACTTCCAAAAAGATCCGGCAGGTATTTGATTACAAACGGCGCAACGGCCAGTATATCGGAGCATTTGCTCCTTACGGCTATGTAAAGCACCCAAAGGACAAGCACAGGCTGATTGTTGATCCCGATGCTGCTGAAAATGTCAAACTCATTTTCACAATGATTATTCAAGGGTCATCAAAACGTGCTATCGCGTTGTACCTGAACGAACACGGCGTACCGAGCCCCTCGGCTTACAAGGTACAAAAGGGCTTGCCTGTTTCGACAAGAGGGTATGACGATCCTATGTGGGGAGCCCGCATGATCCACTCCATTCTTACCAATCCGACCTACACCGGGGACTTAGCCCAAGGCCGGAGCCGGGTGAAAAGCTACAAGGTACACCAGATTGAAGCTGTTCCCCGCGAGGAATGGGTGGAAGTGGCTGGAACACATGAGGCCATTATCGACTATGAAACTTTCGATAAGGTACAGGCTCTCTTACAGCGTGATACCCGTACTTCCCCGAAAGGCCGTGAGGTACATTTATTCAGCGGCTTTCTGAAATGTGCCGATTGCGGGCGGGCCATTACCCGATGCGTTAGCAAGAACAACAATGTATATTATTCTTGCTCAACCTACAAGAACCGTTCCCGGACAGCCTGCACCATGCACTCAATCAAGCATGAACGGCTGGAGGCTGCTGTTCTGTTCGCCGTACAGCATCAGGTACATTTAGCTGTTTCCTACTCAGAAATCGTAACGCAGATCAATTCCGCTCCAATCAAAAAAAGCCAGTCTTACCGACTGGACGATCTGATAGCTGCAAAAGAGCGGGAACTGATAAAGATAACACGCTACAAGCAATCTCTTTATCAGGACTGGAAAGACGGTGAAATCACCCAGCAGGAATACCGGGATATGAAGGCTGACTATGAACGGCAGACTTCTGATATTTCCGCGGTGCTTACCCGGCTGAACGCTGAACGCGCAGAACTGGCAAACGGTGTGGACAATGAGCATCCTGCACTGGTAGCCTTTATGAAGTATCAGAACATTGAAGCCCTCAACCGTGAAATCTTGGTTGAACTTGTGGACTATATCAAGGTCTATGAAAACGGCAATATCAGCGTGAAATTCAAATTTGCTGACGAGCTCCGCAAGATTGCCGAGTACATTGAAATCAACACTACGGAAGATACCGCAGTAGCGGGCTAACCCCCGCTACAAACCCCTTTGACAGTGTGTTTTCCTAATAGGCGCTAATCATATGCAGAAACAATGCGAGACTGATTTTGAGCATGTCAAAGACAGGTATGAAGCGCTAAGAGTTAAGCTTAAAAGGCTAAAAATTGGTACGGTCATTGTGGTAGTATTCTTGATTACGGTGAGACCAATTCTGTATTTCGAAGCAAATTTCTATGAAGAAAGAAGAGAGTACAAGAGTGCAAAAGGCATGTACTCAATTCTCGGAAATTATAAAGATTCCAAACAAAAATTAGAAAATGTTTCTGCAACTATAGATAACGAAAGTAGCATGGCTGAAGACGCGGCTATTTCAGCTGTCGCATCCAATACAAAAAACAATTCTAACAGAAATGCATTAACAGCGCTTTCAAAAGTCAATCACCAAAAGTGGGGTACTAGAGATAATGCGGCTTTCGGACTGTTCAAAGATATGAGCGATGGTCGAAGCAAGGAATTGGTTGAGGCATGGTACGGAGAATTTGGGCAAGAACGACGGACTTATTATGATAATCTTGGAAAATATAGAGGTCTTGCAAGCTACAAATGCTTTAACTTAACGGAAGAAGGTAAGTCAACCAATATTAGTGTTGACTTTTTGTTAAGAGAAAGCGACTCAGAAAAAGTCTTCTTTAGAATTACTTGGCCTACATATCACTATAAATTGCAGAGTTCCGAATTTGAGCAGACCTGCTACGCTATTGAGGATACTCTTGGAGTGGAATGTCAGGGATATAGCTCCGGCTTTCACAAAGAAAATGAGCAATGTTACTGGCAAATCTATGAGGCATACTTTGGCGATGTGACATTGATATGCTATTACAAAGATGGTTATCAGAACTGGTACTTAAATAAGGCCCCTGAATAAAGAAGATAGATAAAATATAAAGAGATGGGAGAAAGAAAATCACATGATACCCATTGTATGTGTAGACGACCGATTCGGCATGGCGTTCAACAAGCGCCGTTGCAGCTCGGATGTGGCCGTCCTCAAAGATATTCTTGGCAGAACGGAAAATGCCAAGCTATGGACCGACTCGTACTCTGCAAAACTGTTTTTACCTGAATCTGAGATTCTAGTGGATGACAGGGCTTTTGAGAAAGCCGAGGCAGGGGAATATGTGTTTTGCGAGCGAGTAGACCCAGAAAAATATCAGAATAGAATCGAGAAAGTCCTTGTGTATTTCTGGAACCGGAAGTATCCTTTCTGAAGCCAATAAATTATTGCGGAGGAACCCTGATGGGAACATATATCACACATGAGGGCCTGCCATTTCATGGGGGTCTCAAGAAAATCAGAATCAGGTCCTACCGAGCAACCGACCCATCTATGCCAGGATTTGATGAAGAGCAGCTTCTCGAAATCACACGGGACGGAACAGTGAAGCTCACGCAAAAGACTCCGTCAGGAACAGAAAAGGTGAAAACCCGTATTTCACAAGCTGATGCTGCTTATATCTTTGCTGCATTCTCCGAAGTATTCGCGAGCTATCGAAGGGAACACATCCCATCACTTAGTGGTCATTGGCGAGTTCGGCTTCTAACGGATAATAATGAGGTATACTTCTACCACGGCGCAAATGGGCAGGATTACCGCTACCATGACGAGTCTCTTACGGACATTCTTCGACAAAAAACCGGAATGCAGAAATTATTTGGTCTCAGTGTTAGGGCTGAGGCAAAGAGTAAGGTGGAATCCATAGAAATCAGTCTGGAACAGACTGCAACAGATGAGGTAAAAGACAAATATGCCAGCGAGTATGGAATTTGTATACATGATATAAATGAGTGGCTGCTTGTCAGTTCAGAAGGTACGCTGACCTATAACCGCCGTATCGCAAAGATAGGAAGAGTCTCCTTGCAGTATGAGCTAAAAGACAAGGTGGCGGAATTCCTCAAACTATATGAGGACCGAGATGTGTTTTCTCGTCCAAAAGGGAACTCGCCAGATACTGTACAAAATGAGATTCGAAAGACATACAAGATAGTTGTGACCCGTGATGACGGAGAAAGTTCCGTTCTGGAAGGCTCATTCGACAAGGACGGTCTGCCCGATAACTGGGCGGACTTTGTTGGCAGGCTGAAAGGTTTCTTCCAGGACCAGAGCCTCGGGATGCTTTTCGATTCTCGCTCGTACAACAAGGTGCTGAGAAAGAGCAATGAGGTGACTTTTTGTGGTGTCGATATCGATGGCGCAGTCGGAACGCGCTATTACCGATGCGGGGATGAAATCTGTGAAAGCGACACAGTCGTGGTCCCAACACCGATGAAACACACAATGGCCATTGGCCGTGTTGTCGAAATTCGGCATTACCCAAAAGACCAGATTCCGAAAGACCTGGCGCGGGCACAAGAGATTCTGAGGCTTGCCAAAGAAACAGAATAGGGAAAAGAAAAAAGAGGGGCTTTTGGAGCAGCTCCTCTTTTCTTATTGCCTTATTCACCCAGAACCTCTCCGAGCGCAAGCACTGCGTTGCGGACGCATTCTGGGCAAGGGCGCAGAACTTTGCCGGTCTCAATGCCTTTCAGGTCCTTGCAGATGGTAGCACCGCATTTACGCTCGAAATTCTGTACAAGCTCTTTGGAAATACGGGGCGTGCCTTTGCCATCTGTGAGAATGCCTGCCACCATGACAGCGCCAATCAGGGCCCCGCAGGTGCTTTCCATACAGCCCATCCCGGCAGCATATCCCGCAGTCAGCTTCATCAGGGTCTCCTCATCAATCGGGAGCTTGTCCTCGAACACTTTCACCACAGCCTGAGTGCAGTTGCATTTTCCGCTTGCTTTCAGTTCAGCAGCAGCCGCTGCGCGTTCTTCAACATTCATGCTTCACACTCCTTTTTTCTTTCCATTATACCACAAAAGGCAAATACCAAGAACAAGTGGTTCGGAATTGTCAAGCCTTCTGTCAGTTGTAGTGTATTTGATTGGACTTTCAAATTCTATTTTAGTCGCACATATTGCAACTTACGGTTGTATTTGCTATACTAATAACAACCAATAACAACCAACAAGGCACAAATAACAACTAATAGGTGTTACCGCGAACCGAGGAGGCTAATCATGGTGAGCGAACGAGTGATACTTCACTCTGACATGAACTCTTTCTATGCCAGTTGCGAAATGGCTTACCATCCCGAATTACAGGGTAAGCCGATTGCGGTATGTGGTGACCCGGAACGGCGAAACGGCATTGTGTTGACTGCCTCATATCCGGCCAAACGGATGGGCGTGAAAACCGGGATGGCTTTGTGGGAAGCACAGCAGCATTGCAGAGACATCATCTTTGTTCCGGCTCATTATGACCTTTATACTAGGTACAGTAAATACACCAGAGAAATCTTCTTGCGCTTCACAGACCAGGTCGAACCGTTTGGCTTGGATGAGGCATGGCTTGATTGTACCGCAAGCCAGTCTCTTTTTGGCAGCGGGCAAAAGATAGCCAAGCAAATCTCCGACGCCGTGAAGGATGAGCTCGGCATCACCTGTTCTATCGGCGTGAGCTGGAATAAAGTCTTTGCAAAGCTCGGGTCCGACTATAAGAAACCGGATGCCACCACCGTCATATCAAGGTTAAACTGGAAAGATATCGTGTTCCCGCTGCCTGCCACGGACCTTTTGTATGTTGGGTCCAGAACGGGGAAAAAATTGTCAAGCTACTGTATCCATACAATCGGCGATTTAGCGGCTGCCAATCCAAGCTTTCTGAAAGAGAAACTCGGAAAAATCGGTCCCATACTATGGGGATTCGCCAACGGGCTTGATACGGGAACGGTAGCAAAATACGAGGACAGGGAAGCTCAAGCACCTATCAAGAGCATTGGCAACAGCTGGACAACGCCACGGGACTTGAAGACTGACCAGGATGTCTTGATTGTCCTCTATCTGCTTTCGGAGAGTGTTGCGGCAAGACTCAGGGAAAATCATTTCCGTTGCAGAGGTGTGGAGGTGAGTTTGAGAGATTCCAGCCTTTTCAGCTTTGAACGACAAGTCAAGCTGCCTCAGCCAACGATGCAGGAAAAGGATATTGCGGAGGCAGCGTATCAGCTGTACAAGAAGAACTACCGATGGAGTGAGCATCTTCGCTCAGTTGGCGTGCGTGCCATTGACCTGCGTCCGGATACCGAGCCAAATCAGATATCTTTTGAGTATAGTGCCGAAAAGCAAGAGGAGACTGAACGACTCGAATCCGCAATCGATGGGATACGAAACCGATTCGGATACTACTCTGTACAAAGGGCTGTTATGTACAAGGACCGCTTTCTCTCGCATTGTGATGCAAAGGGTGACCATACGATTCACCCACATGGGTATTTGCAAGGGAGCGTCTAAGCTATGTCAGAACAAAGAACCAAGAAATATGTCGAGGTCGTCGCCGATTTCTCTCCTGAAGGTATTCTGACCCCTCAGACGGTCATCTGGGACACAGGTCAGAAATTTGACATCACCTGCATCTCAGAAGTATTGCCGCGTAAATACTCAAAGACCGGCGGCGTTGGGGTACGCTATACCTGCCAGATAGGAAGAGCCAAAACATACTTGTACTATGAGGTAGACAAGTGGTTCGTCGAAGCAAAGGAGGGTCACTGTGAATAGCAAGTATCGAGAGCAGACCTGCTGCTTTGTCGGGCACAAGGATATCCCACCGGGAGAACAGCTCAAAATATTAGCCAGGGTAGAGCATCGGCTCATTCCACTCATTCAGCAGGGGGTCACCTATTTTGGCATCGGTGGTTCCTTAGGATTTGATACCCTCATGGCCGATATGCTGATTTCCTTAAAAGCTGCACATCCTCGTATTCGTATCATTGAAGTATTGCCTTTTGAGGAATACCGCGCTAAGTGGAGTTTGGAACAGCAGCGGCACGCAGAGAAGATAGACAAACAGGTGGATAAGATTGTCTATGCGGCGAAAGAGCCAAGTAGGGGAATACACCTCACTCGTAATCGCCACCTGGTAGACGGTTCAAAGTATTGTATCTGCTATTGTACCCGGCCAACAGGAGGAACAGCATACACAGTCAAGTACGCGTTGAAAAAAGGTTTGACGGTGTATAACGCATCAAGCTTCGATGTTAATGAGCTGCTGCTGGAAAAATTCGTCTGGAAATGATGTTTAGCATTACAAAAAAATCCTTGATTTGTGTTGTTTTTTGGTACAGAAAACTCTTGATTTGTGTATATTTTAGCCTATTACAAGGTCTTGATTTGTGTTGATTCAGCCTTTACAAAAGTCTTGATTTGTGTTATATTGAGTATGTGAACACAAAATAATTCACTTGAAATCGACAAATTATAATTTACACGGTGTGGCAGGTGACTTTAATGAAAAGAAAGCTATATTCCAAGTTGCTGGAATGGAAAAAATACAGCAAAGGAACAAGTGCGCTGTTGGTTCAGGGGGCTCGCCGTGTGGGCAAGAGCTATTTGATTGAAGACTTCGCAAAGAACGAATACAAGTCTTATATATTGATTGACTTCAACCGTGCAGGCGACACCGTCAAAAATCTGTTCTTGCAAGACCTTGATGACATGGACACTTTCTTTTTGAAGCTGTCCACGCTATTCAATACTAAGCTGTATCCTCGTGAATCGCTTATTATTTTTGATGAAGTGCAGCTTTTTCCTCGCGCTCGAAGCGCAATCAAATACTTCGTAGCTGATGGACGATATGATTACATTGAGAGTGGCTCCCTAATGTCCATCAAAGAAAATGTGAAAGACATTCTTATCCCTTCTGAAGAAGACACCGTCAATATGTATCCAATGGACTTCGAAGAATTTCTTTGGGCTATTGGTAATGAAACGATGATGCCATTTATCCAGACATGCTATAAGAAGCAGGAGCCAATGGGGCAGGCGCTTCATCGCAAAGCAATGGATTTGTTCCGTCAGTACATGATTGTGGGCGGTATGCCGCAAGCAGTAGAAGCCTATGTGAAAAGCAAAGACTTCAATGAAGTGGACCGCATTAAGCGCCGTATCTTAAAGCTCTATCGTGATGATATTATTAAGCACGCGAACAAGAACGCTCTGAAAGTGGAAGCCATCTATGATGAAATCCCGTCTCAGCTGAAAAATCAAAATCGTCACTTTAAGCTTTCCGAGCTGGAAAAAGGTGCTCGTTTTGCAGAATACGAAGAGCCCCTTTTTTGGCTTTCTGACGCAATGATTGTCAATAACTGCTATAATTCAACTGAGCCGACTTTGGGGTTGAGTCTCAACAGAGACAGAACATTGCTCAAATGCTACATGGGTGATACAGGTCTTCTTGTGAGCCATACTTTTAATGAAAAGGAAATTGTAGACGAAGAAATCTACCGCAAGCTGCTCTTAGACAAACTTCAAGTAAACCTCGGCATGGTAATGGAAAACATGGTCGCGCAGATGCTTGTAGCAAGTGGGCATAAACTGTATTTCTATGCGAATTCCAGTAGAGATGACGCCTCAGCCCGAATGGAAATCGATTTTTTGATTGCCAAGAGCAAAATTAGCAATGGTCATAACATCATCCCCATTGAGGTAAAATCCGGGAAAAATTATACGCTAACCTCTCTGAAAAAGTTTAAGACCCGTTATGCTGCCCATGTGCATACGCCGGTTGTTTTGTCGCCTTCCGACTTAAAGGAAGAAGATGGGATTCTCTTTCTGCCACTATATATGGCCCCGCTGCTCTAATACAAATGGACCCCTGCTTATATCGTGCAGAGGCCCATTACTTTTTATCTGATGATTCAAGTGGAAATATTTGCGGAACCATCCCGAATTGCGTCTTCGATGAGAGCAATCTGAGCATTGGCGAATGCATGGCAGACATGAAGCTGATTATCGAGCTGGGCTTTCGTGTAGCTCTTCGAAAGAACCATCTGCATATAGTCATAGGCAGGGGACAGGTTCGGTTGAAACAATACGCAATTTAATAATTTTTGGCACGACGCAAACAGAGCGTTGACCTCTGCGCATCTGGAGTTATGTTCACTCTTTAATCGTGTGCTCCACCGGCTTTTTCGAACGAGCTTCTTGCACTGTGCAATGGCTTCTAATCTGTATGATGCTTTTTCCATAAAAAACCTCAAATAAAAAATCTTGATTTGTGTATGTTTTAACCTGTGTAAAGGTTTTGATTTGTGCTGTTTTAGCCTTTACGAAAGTCTTGATTTGCGCGGAAAAGAGCAAAATTAAAACGATAATCCGTTAAAGTGCTGGCTTTGGATTACGCATCCGCAAAAAGGTCATTGCCGTCCAGATAAATATAAGGCTTTTCTTGCTCCGCAAAGCCATTGATGGCGATAAAGCCGAGCTGTTTAACAGCAAGTTCCTTGATACCCTCTACCTGTTGGACTTCGTGATGAACCTCATCCAGAGTCATAGGCTGGGCATAGTACTTTGCCTCGTAAATTGCATAACCGTCTGCCAACTCCAGCGCGACATCGAACTCACCGTTTTTGCGGTGGACGGGGTCATCGTAATAGTAGCTGCCAATGTTGCGTACCCCTTTCAACTTTCCAGAACGGACCTGAAGGCTGAAATAGTCGCGGCAGATGCCTTCAAAACGGCGAGAGATGAAATCTGTCAGAACGGGGCCAATATACTCATCATAGAATGCCTCCGCACCTAACACCTGCAACGCGCTGGCATTCTTATAGATAAAGGTGAAATAGAAGCGCAGCAGGTTATCGTTGATTTCGAAGGTAGCCTTCTTGTTGTCACCAATCTTGTTGATGGGACTATTGCGTGAGACGATTTCAAGCTCGGTCAGAGATTTTATCTGCTTGGAAAGGTTGCCGGTCTTCTTTATATCCAATTTATCCTCAATCTCCGTATAGCGCTTCTTGCCGTTTCCGATGACCGAGAAGATGCGCTCAGCGTTAATTTTAACGGAGTAATCCGACAGCAGTAACTGGCTGGCATAGAGATATACAGCACTCATGGGGTTGAGAATCGTGCTGATGATATTCTCACGCAGCGTGGCAGCGGGATTCAGAGCCTGGTTGACAAAGGGAGAGCCGCCGAAAATAGCATAGTGTGCCACTTTGTCGTAGGAAGTCTTGTCAGGATAAAACTTGGCTGCATCCAGATAGTTTAGTTCATTGAGCTTGATGGTGACGGCGAAGCGACCATATAGGGCATTCTTTTCCTGCAAGATGTCCTTCATCATTCCGATGTGAGAACCGGAAAGGATAAGCTCGATGTTAGAAAGTCGATTGTCAATGATACTCTGGAAGATGGAATCAACCGCAGCGGAGTCCGTCATGGATTTGAGATAAGGGTACTCGTCAATGATGACAACAATCTTTTGAGGCAGAGCATTGAGGTAGATAAATACATCCTGCAGCGTGTTGAAGCTCAGGGACACAGGCAGAACCTTAGCACGGACCAGCTCTTGCACAAAGCCATTGATGTTGTCCTGTATTGTTCCCTTCAAGCACTCAAAGTACACCTTCTGATACTGGCAGTTCTCAAGTGCTTTTTGAATGAGCGTAGTCTTTCCAACGCGACGCTTGCCGTAGACCATCACTGCTTTACCGATATAATCTTGCTGCAAAAGAGCCAGCTCTTTCTCACGGCCAATAAACATACTGCACCTCCAATATTGTTGAATTGCAATTCATTGAATTTGTTTTCAACATTATTGTACCACGCCACCGCTTGGAAAGCAAGCAAGAAAAAAGAGGACCGCCGCGCTGCAAGCAGTGGTCCTCTTCCTTATTATATATTAGTCATCTGAGACTGGCAGCATATACTCTTTGAAGAAGAAATGCAGATGAGGGAAGGCTGGCTTTTGGAGAATACCTCCGCATTTCTCAGCCAGAGCGATGCTGTTCGGATTGTGTACAGAAGTAGCATATCCCAAGGCTTTATACCCGCCAGCATGGCGCAGAGCGTCCAGCGCCCCCAACAAGAGTTCCGTGCCATATCCCATGTGCCGATATTTATAAATAAGTTCAAGGCCGACATATGGCGTTGGTGTATCCGCATCCATGAATTGAAAATATCCGATGACCTCATCACCATCTTTGCGGATAACTTTGAGCGTTTCAAGTGTATTCCCACGCCACTTCGCGCAAAGGCACATAAGAGTAGGAAAGTCTTCGGGAACAATCTCGTTGCTGTGTTCGGCCAGAGACTTATCCAGCAGCTCCATAATATCCGGTGATGGTGCGGCATCCTTGCTTTGCGCCTCAATATAATCCGAAAAATCCGCACTTGTAGTTTTGGTATACAGTCGCTTTGTTTCGAATTCCATGTGTACTCCTTATTGGTTCGACAGAGGAAAACTATACTCACGGTAGAAAAGATGCTGATGCTCAAACTCTGGCTTGTCCAGAGCGCCACCCGCTTTTTCAATCATGCCAATACTGGCAGCATTCGCGGCCCAGACATGGCATTTCAGCTCGGTGTACTTCTTGACGCATCGAAATGTATCTACCGCCGCATGAAGGAGTTCTGTACCATAGCCAAGATGTTGATAGTCATGTAGCAGACCGATACCGATGCTCGGCGTTTTGGAGCTTTGATTCAACACTTGGAAATATCCAATAATTTTGCCGTTCTCGCGCAGAACGACAGCAAACACTTCGTTTTCAGCGGTTATCTGCGAGCGAGTGAAAGCGAGGATTTTTTCCAAGTCCTCGGTGTTCACTTCAGGATGCGTTGACGAAACCCTGGACAGTACATAAGAATAATCGACGCTGTCCGGATACTTGCTATTGGCTGTATCGATTTGCTCGATAAGGTCTTGTTCGGCAGGTACAACTGCCAAGTGTTCTGTTCTAAAAAGCATGATTTACCTCCATCATTCATAAAAGGGGAGCTTCTTGCTGAGCTTCGCTGCTAATTCTTGTGCTGCAAGACGCTCTGTAGCCAGCCGAAACCGCTCAGTACTGTCCTGTTGTTCAACTTCCAACTCTTTGCTCACAGCTCTTTCGTATTGCAGTAGTGCCTTTCGAATTACATCAACATCGAACTGCCTGGTTGGGCCAAGGTCAAAGTACTTGTTGTGTCCTGCGGGAATTGTCGGAATGCCCATATTGTTGCCCTTCTTTCATATAGCGACAGTTTCATACCCAGAATCAACTTTTGAAGCTCTTTTGTTCACTGTTTATATTATAGCAGACCACTTGTCCCATAATTTGGACTTCCAGCGTAAATTGGTCAATTTATCGAAAATTGTACAAATTTAGAAATTTTGGAATAATTGGGGCTATTTTTTTACATTATATAGGGAAGCGCTCATAAGGCTGTGCAGGCCGCATTGTGTTTCCTTAATAAAAATAGATAAGGAGTCCAGAATATGATTATGAGCAAAGAGAGAAAAAAGCTGTTCGCAGGTCGGTGGGGAAAGGTCCGACTGCAAGAACTAGAGCTTAGTGGCATACATAATTTAGATGTCTATGACCTTGGGACGCTAAAAATGTTCATAGACAGCAGACTGACTTGGTGGCAATTCAGAAGAGAAGAACAAGAGCTACATCGCGAAAAGACTGAATACGAGGAAAGGTACTGGACCTATGATGACCCCACTTATAAATTCACGGACTACGCCCTTGGAGAACGATTCGATGACGAATATGATGATATAGAGGCCAATTACTATGGCTAAAGCTACAAAACGAGATTTGTAATTTGAAATCAATTATTATACAATGAATTTAGATATATCTAGTAGAGCATGGCGTATCATATCTCAAAAGCATAATCATCGTTTTGATAAGCGATAACCAAATGGAGGCCGAGATAGTGAGTAGATATACAACGCATAACGGTCAGCCGTTCAGTGGACAGCTCTTAAAAATCAAAATTCAGTCATGTCATTTCGACTCGAAAACGGAGTGGGGCTCTGGCGAAGAACAAATCATTGAGATTTCACTAGATGGCACCGTCAGGTTGGCTCAAAAGGGACAAGCTGATAATGACGCAAGAAAGTACAGTCTTTCAAGAGAATCTACAATCAGAATCTTCGAGGCTTTTTCTGAAGTTTTTGGCAAATATGTGCAGGTGCGGTTTCGTCCTGTTACTGGTTACTGGAAAGTTCGATTACTAGGAGAAGAAAATGAGGTCTTCCTTTATCGAGGCGTTGATGGAGAAGATTATACCTATAAAGGGGAAGAACTCACAGATATTTTGCGTAATGAGATAGGAATTAACGACCTGTTTGCTTTTAGTTCTAAGCCTAACATGCAGAGCGGAATCGCGTCAATTGACATTCAATACAACAGCATAACTGATAGTATTAGCGAACACCTGACTATTGATGGTATGGATGGTTCTATTGCGTATAATAGAAGTATGAGCCGTGAGAAAAACATAATGCTTCGATATGACATGCCTAATGAAGTGGCGCAGTTTCTTGATAAATTAGCTGCTAAGGCAATCTTTGTTAAAATTCCTGATGCATATAAAATAGATTCCAAGGAATCGTATCAGATATTCTTAAAGTGCAATGATGGAACAACCATGACTCGTACCGGCTCTTTTAGTTTGGAATGTTTGCCCTCAGATTGGAATGAATTCACAGATAGCCTCAAGCGAATTCTCGAGAGGGAGGATTTCGGCAGACTATTCGGGAAAAGATGGTAATACCTAAATTATTGACACCCACAAAAATGAGGTGAGCAGCATAATGATTGATAAGGAAAAAATTTGTAAGCTAGTCAATATGTACCAGAATTACTACACCACCTATAAAGGTAAGAATGGTGAGAGCTACTGGGAAGAGGAAGAATTCAAATGGCGCGGCGTTAAGATATTCCAGGATAATTGGAATGTTGAGGCCCCGGATTTTGCTGGTATGATGAAGCGCTCTCTTTCTGGCGTCAGCAATCTTATGGTGTCTCAGGCATATTTTCCAGAAGCAATGATTGAAGGTTTTGCCGAAAGAGAGCCAGAAACCGTTCGTGCAATGTTCAAAAACCTCTTCGATGAAAGCAAGGACATCGTTGAGCGATTCCGTGCCTTCAAGCAGAAATCCGATGACTTGCTTGAGAGAGTAGGGTATGGGGCAAAGAATCATTTTCAAGACGAACGCACCATTGCCATTTACATATGGCTCAAGTATCCAGAGAAGTATTATATCTATCGCTTCAGCCAAGCTCGAAATCTCTCAAATTTCCTTGGCAGTGACCATAAAATCATTAAAGGACACACAGAGGATAATATCCGTGAATGCTTGGCTTTGTATAATGAAGTGACAGAGCTCATTAAGCAGGAACCGGAACTGCTTGCATGGGAAACCAAGAACCTTACGCCTGAACATTACTCGGACCCGGCCTGTCATTTGCTCACTGCCGATATGGCTTACTGCTACACAGAGCGTATTCGCAGTGCGCAGAAAGCAGCTCAAGAATGGGAGCCAAAAGATTATAGTACCGGCATCACTGCCGATGAATGGGTACAGCTGCTTTCAGACCCAACCATATACACCGATGCAGCAAAGTCTCTCATCGATGGCCTGGTCGGCTTTGGTGGGCAAGCAACCTGCAAGGAACTTGCCCAGCAATACGGTGGAACGCCACAGTCTTATATCACATCTGCCGTTGAATTCGCAAAACGGGTGGTCGCAAAGACCGGCTGTCCTTTGTCAGAATGGGAGGACGAGACAACCAGGCTCTGGGCAGTACTGTTTCAAGGCAAGGAGGCAGATAAAAACGGAAATGGCGTTTATATCTGGAAACTTCGTGCTGAGCTTGCTGAGGCATATAACATGGTAAAAAACAAAGTGACTTCGAAGAACTATTGGCTGATGGTGGCAAAGCCATCCATCTGGAAGGCATCCGCATTCCCGGTAGGAGCCGTAAAGGATGTTCCAATCTACACCGCAACAGGCAACAGGCGGCACATTTTCCAGAATTTCATGGACGCTAAAGTTGGCGATACCGTCATCCTATATGAATCCACACCGAGCCTGAAATTTGTCGGTCTGGGCGTAATTGATAGGCCAAACGACGGCGTAAATCTGTATCTACGCAAAACTGAGAACTTTGAAGAGCCGATTGCCTATACAGACATCAAGGACGCAGAAGAACTCAAGAATATGGAGTTCTTCAAAATGCCACATGGCACATTTTATAAAGTCTCTGCATCGGAGTATGATTATCTCATTGATGCCATTCGCGAGGATAATCCGTTGCCCGTCACCATTCCAAGCAACAAATATGGAAAGAAAGACTTCCTCGGTGATGTGTTCATGACCGAAGAAAAGTATGATGCTATCTGCGCGATATTAAAACGGAAAAAGAACATAATTCTTCAAGGTGCTCCAGGTGTTGGTAAGACATACACGGCCAAGCGTCTTGCGTATTCGCTTATCGGAGAAAAAGACGAAAGCTGCGTCCAGTTTATTCAATTCCACCAGAATTATTCCTATGAGGATTTTGTTGAAGGATATAAACCGGCAGGGGATGGGAATGGATTTGTTCTCGAATCCGGACTGTTCAAGAATTTCTGTGAGACAGCAAGATATGCTCCAGAAAAGCCTTTCTTCTTGATTATCGACGAAATTAACCGTGGAAACCTCTCAAAGATATTCGGTGAACTCTTGATGCTCATCGAAGCTGGGTATCGAGGCGAGAAATTGAAACTGGCATACAGCAAAGCAGAATTTTCAGTTCCCAAAAACCTATATATTATCGGTATGATGAACACGGCTGACCGTAGTCTTGCCCTCATGGATTATGCTCTGCGTCGCCGCTTCAGTTTCATCGATATGGAGCCAGGATTTCAAACGGAAGGTTTCAAAAAATATGCCAAATCAAAGAACAACAAGACATTTGACGCCCTGGTTGAGGCAATTAGTGGGGCCGACGGTCTGAACAATGCCATCACAAAAGACACATCTCTCGGAAAGGGATTCTGCATCGGACATAGCTATTTTGTGTTTGACGAGCCCTGTACGGACGAGCTTCTACATGAAATCGTAGACTATGACATTCTGCCCATGCTGCGGGAATACTGGTTTGATGATAGCAAGGAATATGAAGAGTGGGAATCCAGGCTGCAAGGAGTAATTAAGAATGCCAGCAACGGATAAGGACTATATTCTCGTCAAGAACATCTATTATATGCTGTCCTATGCATTCAAAGCTCTTCGGCAGGATACCTTTCAAAAGGTAGGAGCAGAATCATTTGATAACGCCGAGAACCTCTTCGCAGCCATTTTGTCCAACGGCATTGGTCAGCAGTTGAAGCAAGGCTTGTATCGTGAATATGTAAGCAGGGAAGATGACCTTCCTGTTTTGAGAGGGAAACTAAATATTGCAGGTACGGTGCAAAACAAGATACTGCATCGGCAGTGTCTTCGCTGCCAATATGATGAACTCTCTGAAAATAATCTTCTGAATCGTGTCCTGAAAACTACGGCATTGCTGCTAATAACCGATAACAAAGTGAACGATACATATCGGGCGGCACTCAAAAAAGAGCTTCTGTTCTTCTCCTCGGTTGACGCAGTTGAGCCGAACGCCATCCGCTGGTCAGCTTTAACCTATCACAGGAACAACCAGACATACCAACTGTTAATGGGAATTTGCAGATTTGTTCTGGAAGGAATGCTTCAGACGCAAGAAAGCGGAGCCCGAAAGCTTGCAGCGTTCACTGACTCCCAGGAGATGTATCATCTATACGAAAAGTTCCTGCTAGAATACTACCGGCAAGAGCATCCCGAATTGACGGCAACTGCAGCACAGATACCGTGGGCATTGGATGACGGTGCGCAGGCCGCGCTCCCCATCATGCAGAGCGACATCACACTGCAGCAGGGGAATACGGTCCTGATAATAGATGCAAAGTATTATGTTCATAACATGCAGATTCGATACAACAAACACTCAATTCATTCTGGAAACATTTACCAGATATTCACTTATGTAAAAAACAAAGAGTTCGAGCTGGAAAGACTTGCAGACCGCATAAAGTGTCTGGCATGATTTTATATGCGAAAACAACAGACAGCATCCAGCCGAACAGTGTATTCCAGATGCACGGTAGTCAGATAACCGTCCAAACGCTTGACCTATACCAGCCGTTTGAAAAAATCAAGGAGTCCTTAGATAAGATAGTTCGTACTCATTTCACAACGCGAGAACTGGTATGAGGAATAAAATGTGGCCTGCTATCCGCAAGCAACAGTATTTGAGAAGGTGGCTTATGAGCGATAACGATATGTTTGAAAAAGTACAGCGTCTGTATATTGAGAAATACCAAAGCAAAAGCACCATTCCCATTCCGAGAAAAAAGTTTCTTGAGGCCGGTTGGGATGAAGAAATGTTCTTGCGGTATTATACAGAGTGTTCGGAACTGTATTTTTCGCAGTTGACATGCCCTCATACAGGCTGGAGTTCAAATAGCAAAGAAATTGCAGAAATTAAATGGTACTCTATCGAAAACCAAGAGCGTAACTTATTTCAAATGCGGCTTTATATCTTTTGTCGGCTTGTCAATGAATATACTGGGGTAAATATTAGCACGGAAGGAATTACAAGTTTGTGGATAACATCGCCGATAAACCACACTAACTGGCCGTTTCAAAGAAATTGTGATTTTATTGATTCTATTCCCATTTTTATGCCTTTCGAAGAGTATATGTCGTGTGTAGAAACGACAATCGGAGAGCAGCTTGTGAATCCCAATGTCGAATATGAAATAAAACACAAAGCAACCCCTGAATGGTACTCCCGTCCTTATGAAGAACTTCAATCCATGTATACAACAGCTTTGAAGAAAGCAGAAGAGGCAAAAGAAGCATTTCTACAATTTGAGGATTACTATTCTCCGGACAGTCGCAAACAACTAAATGACTTGTTTTACAATTTTTGTATCGCAAAGGGGGATGTCGATGATTTAGTTGACCGGCTTGAAAAACTGGAAGACGGCGAATTTAGCTATATTGGCGACACTCTTCTAATATACAAAGGCGAGACAAAATGCTTTCGTGAACATCATAACATTGAACCCGTCACAGCCGATGTTTTAGCTCGTCGAGGCAGCAAAGCCTCTATTAACATAAATTACTGCACAAACTGCCATAAGTATTTCATTTCCGAGCACGAGTTCTTCCATTATCGAGACCTCTATGGTATCGTGTGCAAGCTGAAAGTTGATAGGGCCTCCAGCGGCTTCGCTCATGTCCCAATGGCAGAGTACTCTATCCTTAGATTGTATGGCTATAATGTTGGCAAAGGCGACGATTATTCTGACGAAGAGCGGCAGAATTTGTTGCGAATTCTTATCGAGAATAACTATGTTTCAAAGCCCGAAATCATTAAATACCTCGATATGTTCATCACAATGAGCAGCGGTAAGGATAATATGGAAGACAGTATATCTAAGTGGGAGAGCGACTTGGAATTTGTACGAGGTTTTGGTATAAATACTCAGTCTAAAGTTAATATCGGCGAAATCAAGTACACTTATCCATGACTGCTTTGTTCCCGACTGCAATGACATCCACTTTAAGGACTGGAAAGCTATTATGAATTAGCAAGCCAATCGCATCAGTAAAATTTGCACAGAACAATTTTATTCAGTTTGTGCATCTATCCAAAGCAGATTACATTCTTGTTAAAGTCCAAATTAAGGTATTCTCAAAGTAGTATAATGAAACTATAAAGCAGATAATTCATCTGCTTTGAAGTTGAAAAAGGAGAGAGTACCATGAAGAAGATTATGTCCCTCGTGCTTTCTGCGGCCCTCGCGCTTTCACTGGCTGCCTGCGGTGGCTCAAATACCACTACGGTTGCTTCCAGTATGGAAAGCAGCGGCTCTTCGACCGAGGCAGCTCAAACAGAGGCACCTGAATCTGAGGAAACGCCAGCAGCCAAATCCGAATTCCAGGAACAGACCATTGTGGATAATGAGTATTGCACCGTCATTCTCAAAGGGACTGATGACGGGGACGGAATGTGTGGCTACAGCTTGAAGGTATACCTCGAAAACAAAACAGCTGACAAAACTCTGCTGTTTGGCATGGACAACACTTCGGTAAACGGTGTAATGGTTGACCCTCTTTGGGGTGCAACTGTCGCTCCCGGCAAGAAGTCCAATGAAACAATTTCCTGGTTGAGCACAAGCCTTGAGAAAAACAATATCAAGGCCGATGACATCACGCAGGTTTCTTTCACTTTGAATGTCTATGACAAAGATGATTTGGCAGCAGATGAGTTTGTCGATGAAGAGTTCACCATTTACCCGAAAGGTGAGGAAAATGCCTCGACGGTTGAGCGTGAAGCACAGAGTACCGATATCGTTCTCTTCGACAATGATTCCTGCAGCATGACTGTGACGGGATTTGAGCATGATGATATTTCCGGATACACTGTCAAAGCTTATCTTGTCAACAAGACGGACAAAGACTTGATGTTCTCCTGTAACGATGCTTCCATAAACGGCTACATGGCGGACCCGCTCTGGGCAACGACTGTGGCGGCGGGGAAGACCAGTAACAGCGATATTTCGTGGTCGGACAGTACACTTGAGGAAAACGGCATTGACGAGTCCAGCATCGAAGAAATCGAATTGCCGATTACGGTATATCCGAGCGAGGACTTGACGGCGGATAAGCTGGTTGATGAGACTTTCACCATTACCCCTCAGTGACGGAAAGAAAATGGAAATGAAAAAGATTCTTTCGTTGCTCCTTGCAGCAACACTCGCGTTTTCTCTTGCTGCGTGCTCTTCAGGAAACACTTCTTCAAGCAGTGCAGCTGCATCCGATTCCGCATCTTCTGAGGAGAGCACCAGCGATTCCTCTTTGGAAGTCGAGAAGAAGCTGTTGACTGTCGAAATCACGCTTCCCGCATCTATGTTCGACTCGGATTCTGAGGAAGCTGAATCCGGGGAAGAAACTGCATCGGATGATGTTGAGATTCACGAGACCCCGGAAGAGTATTGCAATCGTATCGTGAAAGAGGATGGCTACCTGAATGCGGTTCCTAACGCAGACGGCTCCGTCACGCTTACAATGACAACTGCCAAGCACAGTGAGATGATGGCCGAGATGAAGCAGTCTATCGATGATAGCATTCAGAAGTCGATAGGTGATGATGGCTTCCAGTCCATCAAGGAAGTCACCTATAATGACGATGCCACCGAATTCACAGTAAAGGTTGACCGCGAGGCGTTTGAGGGAAGCTGGGACGGCTTATCTGCCCTCACATACGCTTTTTGCGGCGCAGCATATCAGTATTACAGCGGTATGTCGGACCCGCGTGTTGTGGTCAACTATATCGATGCCGATACCGGAGAAGCCATCAGCAGCTCCACCTATCCCGATGACTACCAGGACTTGCTAGAGGATAATGTGGGAGAAGAGGAAGCAAGCAGCGACTAACCCGGAATACTAGGAGAAACAAAACCATGAGAAAACTCGTTTCGATTGCAGTATCCGCTGCACTCGTATTGTCTTTGGCTGCCTGTGGCAACTCTACTGCTGCCAGTGCTGCTGCCAGCAGTGCAGCTACATCTGATGCTGCATCCTCCGAGGAAAGCACCAGCGACTCTTCAACGAGTACTGCAAGTAGTGCTGCCGATAGTACAACGGCTGAACCTGACATCCAGTTCGATGAGAACTTTCAGCCTGAGACGATTGCAGATAATGAAACCTGTACCATCATCTTGCAGAGCGTTGGCTATGATGATGACTACAGATACTACTGGAAGATTAACTTCCAGAACAAAACGGATGACAAAACTCTTTGCGCTATCACAAGCAGCTCGTCCTTGAATGGAATCCCGGCAGATACCAGTTGGTTCCCGGAAATTGGACCAGGAGTGAAAACCACCGAGGTCGTTTCGTGGGATAAAGCAGGACTGGAAATCTATGGAGTGAAACCGCAAGACATCGATACCGTCAAACTTCACATCGATGTCTATGATGAAGCAGAATGGGATGTGTCGAATCGTGATGACCCTGTCGATGATGACTTTGTGATTTATCCGAAAGGTGAAGAGAACGCGACAGAACCAAAACACGAGATTCAGCCCACGGATATTGTGCTGTTCGACAATAATGCCTGCAGCATGGTCATTTGCGGATTCTATTCCGACAGCTTCATGGGCTATACGGCGAAAGCCTACTATCAGAACAAGACGGATGACCGTATCGATATCATTTTGGACAAAGGCTCTATCAACGGCTTTGAATGTACCCCGGAAGGAGTGGCACTACTGGAACCACATTCCAACGCCTATGTTGACATTCGTTGGCAAGAATATGCTGAAACTTATGCAGAGAATGGCAACGACCCAACATCCATCACAGAAATTGTAATGCCAGTTTTTGTGAGAAAAGACACAGGGAACAATACGGTATACATTGACGCCACTTATTCTATTGACCCGCAGGCAAGAACTGCAACGCCGATAGTGAACCCCCAATGATAGCCGCATAATTTTTCAAAGCCCCAAAAATTTCTTGGAAAAACAGCAAAACTTTTCTGAGTTCAGAAAACTCTCTGGCCTTTTGAAATGAAAAAGTAAAAGCGCTCACTGTTTTCGGTGGGCGCTTTCATTGTCTATTCATCCGTTTTCTTTTTTAGCCATTGCCGCCTCACAAATGGCGTGACATATGTTTCGTCATCGTGCAGCTCAAAGCCGTAGCTCTTGGCAATCTGCAACGACCTCTCGCTGGCCTTTTGCCCAGCAGGCAGGCGGCGCACAAATCCATTGATATTTTTGGACGAGGCATCGTATTTGGACTTGTCGAACACCCGCAGCTGAGAATCATCGTCATCATCCTTTTTGAGGTAGTTGCGAGGCTTGCCACCAAGCGTCATAAATTTGAGGTTAGTAGGAGCATTCTGATGGGTTTCAAAGAAGCTCTGAAACGAAGCGTCGGTCGGCAAAATATCCGGCAAATCGCAGACAAGCGAAGTGTACAGCCACAGCACCAGATTCATAACAATGGTATCGATTTCCCCGGCATTACAGCCATCAATATTGCCGCCATCAAGTACAGAATAAAACCAGCCGGTGTTTGTGTTGTAGTATCCGGAAAGGTCTCCCTCCGCCGTCACGATTTTATAAATACAGACGATTTCGTTATCCCGGCAGGTCTCTTTCAGCCGGATTTCTCGGATAAATTGGCAGGCATCGAACTGGATAATAGCACCGTTGGCTGGCAGTGTTCTGCGGCGATGATGCAGCGCATCCTTATAGAAGTCGGTATTGTGCTTAAAGGAGTTGAGTTTAGGCCACCAAGATTTCATCCTTGGCGTGAATCGTGTCAGTGGTTTGTCCGGCAGCATATCAACTGTGTACTCATTGGTGATGGTCGCCATTGAAAGAACCGTGTTGTTAAATATTTGCGTAGCAGAGCTGAGCAGCGCCGCCTTTTCCTCGCTGTCGATACCCTTGTAGCCAAACCTCTCATAATACACCGACATCATGCCGAAGCACTGTTCCTTGGGAATTTTGCGGTCATTTTTGTCATACGCTTTTCCCGCAATAAGTGCTTCGAGGTAATAAGCAGGAACATCGGCGAGAGGATAGGGGTCTCGAATAATGATAGGCTCTTTCTCCGAGCTGATGCCGACAACAACATTCATGACATCATAGTCCTGCTTTTTGAAATACTCAGTGCCCTGCATCAGAGCGTCGATGGTGGTATGTTCCACCGGAAGGTTATGCTCCACCTGCCCGTCAATCAGCAGACCGTTGTGAGAGCATTCCTGTATATAGGCAAGAGTCTTGAAATACAGCGCAACCTTCTTTTCCTTTTTAAGCTGCTTTGTAAGGCCCTGAAAGAATTTATGGAAGCCCCTGATAAATTTATCAGGGTTGACCATAGCAAGCTCTAATTGAGAGTTGAATGCTTCGATAATAGACTTGCAATCCCCCGCATTCTTTGCAAGGTGAAACATGAAAGTTGATGCTTTATCGAAGTCTATTTCGCGCAGCTGAGCCGCAATCACACAAGCGCTGGAAAGAGTCCGGCGTTGAAACACCCAGATAGCTTGACCTTTATCACGGTACTTTTTGTCCCAGATGTCGGCATACTTCAATCGGATATTCAGCTCAAAATTGTCCGAGTATAAGGCTTCGAGTTTTTGTTCCATGCTATTCTCACAATCATCTTTAGGCTTTGTCACGCCGTATCATAAGCGACTTGCAGACTAATTTGCTGTCATTATACCATAAAAAAGCCCGCCCTGCCATTACAGGACAGAGCGGACGCTAAGTTAATTTTTAGAGATTGTTATTTGGTGCTTTTCGCGCTTTCGACATGCTGCATGATAGCGTCGCAGATAGACTCGACCGTGTTCGTTTCGGTCTCATAATCGCGCAGGTCTTCTTTGTCTTCCGTGTACGGGAAGAAAAGCTCGTCGATGTCACCATCGCGGATGACATACTTGATGACACCACAGCCACGCACAGCTGCTTCACCTTCATAGCTGCCATCATCGTTTTGCTTGTCCTCCTTAAATTCAAGCGGCAGCACGCCACCAAAGCCCGCTTCCACATAGGCAAAGCGCTCCGTCAGGAACTGCGTGTTATTGTGAATCGCCTCATCTGCTACATCAACCACATCGAGATAAATTCCACGGATAAATTTCTCGCCGCGTTTTTCCACTTTCTCATCAATATTGGCGGCATTTTTGCCGTTCTCATCGTAGTAGAACTCAGGAAGATTGCCCGGTTCGTAGCACAAGCACACATCTTCATACTCAGCACGGAGCTCGCTACCAAGAACGCTTTGAGCCAGCCCGAAGTCAAGCTCCACATTATCTACCTTGAGTTCACCAAAGATGTGCAATTTATGCTCATCTGCAAAGTATTTGACATCGCTGATGTTAATAATAATCTTTTTCATATTTCATGGTCTCCTTTTTAATTTGTTATACTTCTATATTTACAGCGCAGCGATACATTACCGAATCGAGGTATTTGTGTTCTACGCTGATAAATTTGCGTTTTGCAAGCGATTTCATACAGGCACAGACATATGTACGGTCACAGCCAAGCTTCTGAGATAACGCCGTCTGGTTGATAATTGCGTCTGTTTGATACAAACAGTTTTGTCTGAGTAAAAGGAAAAGGCAAAGCTCTGCAGAAGACAGCGTAACATATTGCTTTGCCGCCAAAAAGTTCACGGCAAGGTAGCCATTTCCGGGAGCTTGAATCTTCGAGGCACTGTATACATCAGGTGTTCCTCCGCGCCTGTTGCCAGCTATAAAACGAACAGAGCCTTTTGATACCAGCGTTTTCAAACCTTTTCTCGTTGCCCTGCTGCATGTACCGGCACAATCGCTGACATTTGCAATCGTGCCTTGTAATCCATCATGCTCCGCCATCAGCAAGCCAAGATACACAGTAATTGACTGCATACCGACCTCGCCAATTTCTCCAAGCAACTTATTCGGAATGCACAGCTCGGAATGGTCCTTGATTTGAACATAAGATTTCAAATCAAAAAAGCCATGCTGCTTGCTCAGTTTCTTCAGGTCGTATTTCCCCGTGCCGGGCCAGTTCGAAGAAAACTCTTGATTGAAGTCTTCAAGAGCCGGGACGCAGGCTTCTGTTGCCCAAATCTTCAAGTCATCGCGGATAGCCTCTGCGGAGAATTTTAGATAACGACTGAGAAAATACATAAGAAACGCAAGCGTTTGAACACGGTATCCTTGCGGCGTGTAGGTAAGTGCCCGCTTTACCGCCAAAGGGAATTCTTCGCCGCTAATAGCAGCTTCCAACACAGGAGAGTAAAGAGGTTTGAGATGCTCTTTTTCCTCTGCAGGAACCTGCTCTTCCAGACGCTTCTGCTCTGCTTTCTCGTAGATATCGAGAGCCTTGACTTGCTCGTCCCAGTCAACTGTAGGCAGAGAATTGATTGCGTTTTCGAGGTCATCGAGGCTCATACGCTTGGTACGGAGCTTCACGATGGTGGTACGCGGCGGGTTCTGCCGCTCCTCCGGGTACTTCGTGCTCTTCTCAAAGCACTTGCAGTTGAAGGTTCCCGGCAGCCGCATCACACGAGCTTTATCCACGCAAACAGGGTCCACATGGGCAAATCCCTTTGCAATCACCAGATGCACAAGATACTGCATCACGCTCTGGTCAGAGATTTTGTCTGTCAGCAGGATGTGGCACTGATACCCGTGGCCGGAACTAATCCAGAGCGGTTCAATACCAACGGAGGCAAACATCTCGTCGTACTGTTCCATCTCTTCTCTGCCAATATGGTCAAAGTCGAGAGGCAGTTCCTCACAGTACAGAGCAGCAGTCTCGGTGATTTTTCCGTCCTGTGCTTCCTTACCGGTCTTGGTAAAGGTTTTCATCCAGCGGTCGTAGGCATACACCGAATAGTACAGGCACATCGGCATACCAACACGCTTCGAAAGCCATGTTTTCAGAACATCAATGTCCTTATCACACAGGCCGCTGGTGTTATAGGACTTGCTGCGGATAGAGTAGGGAACGGCATCATAGTCACGAGCAATACCGCGCAACTCCACAAACGCGCTGTTGTCACCGCTCTCCAAAGACGGATGAACGAGTTTCAGAAAGTCAAGGATAGTCGTAAGCTGCTCTTGCTTTTGTTCGTCGGTAAGAGCCAGAGCTTCGAACCTATCAGTTTCACCAGTCATCATAGTCTAAACTTCCTCCTGACTATATACAGCTTACGCCGCTTTTGGTGAAGAGCCGGTTTTATCACTAATCATTTTCAGAATACGGACACCGAGAAAATCTTTGCGTTCGGTTGTCGCCTGGATACGGCCAGCAGAACCCACAAACTGAGTCCAGCCCCCGATACCCACAAACTCTTTGCGAGCGCGGGTGATGGCTGTATATACCAGCTTTCGAGTCAGCATGAATTCCTGACCGGGTGCAAACGGCATCAGAATACAGTCAAACTCACCGCCCTGCGCTTTATGTACCGTAACCGCATATGCAAAGTCGAGCATCTTTGCGGCTTTGGTCGTATCGTACTCAACAACCGTGCCGCAATCCATCTTAACCGTCATGGTTCCGTCATTGCGCGAGATTTCCATTACGGTTCCGATATCACCGTTGACAACAAACTCACTGTTCTTCAAGTTGATGACACGGTCGCCTATACGGTAAACCTTGTCTCCAACTTTCAGTTCGGGTTTTCTGCGGCCAGCCGGATTGATAGCATCACGCAAAATAGCGTTCATCTTATCGGTACAGATATCGCCGGTCTTATCCGTAGCCTTGCGCATCGGCATCAGAACGAGAACATTCTCAACGCCATACTTTGCCGCTGCATCAACATACTCGCTTTTCAGCTTCTCACAGATTTCCTTCTTGTCAGTCCGGATAAACTTGCAGCCGCCCTCCATCTTGATTGCGGCCTTATCACCACCATTGATGGCAGCAGCTAGAGCGGGAATACCGGAATTGCGCTCCTGCCGATAGTTGCGGTTCAGGCGCGTCACCGGTACTGTATTCGTCGAGATGAGAGTTTCAAGCACATTGCCTGCCGCGACGGGCGGGAGCTGGTCTGCATCCCCGGCAAATACGAGCTGAACATTGGAAGCAAAATTGATGTGCTGCACGATGAACGCTGCAAGGTCCAGCGCCACCATACTGAACTCGTCGATGATGACAAGGCCAGATTCAACGCTCTGAACAAGCATATCATTGTAATCACAGTCGGCATCGCCACTTTCCGTCTCGTCTAACGGAATGAGTCGAAACGCACTGTGAATCGTCTTTGCAGGGTATCCGCTCTTATCGGTCATCCGCTTAGCGGCAAGTCCCGTAGGAGCCAGAAGCATAATCGGTTCATCCTCAAATGCTGCTGAATAGCTTTCGATGATGGCTTGTAGGCAAGTAGTTTTTCCTGTACCGGGCCCACCAGTAATGACACTCACCCGATTCTTACCCGCTTCCCAGACAGCCTTGGTCTGCATTGCAGAAAGCCGCATATTCCGGTGTTCAATGCACCACTGCGAAAATGCCTTGCTGTATTTCTGCTGACGGTCCATGGGCATTTGTTTGCTCTGGTTCACCACGAACTTGGCAACGGCGATTTCGTTGTCATGGTTTTTCTTCGGATACACATAGTCCCCGCACCTGACGATGATGCCTTTGTCCTTCATCATATTCATCGCTGCACGAATATCCGTTTCCGAAGCACCGCCCAGCTTTGACTCTTCCAGGTGCTTGATAACCTCAGCAATGAGTTCTGCCGTTTTTGCCATCACAGAGCAGTTTCTACGGCACAGAGAATTGAGCGTGATGCGCACACAGGAGGACAGGCGTTCCGGATTGTTTGCCACGAATCCATCGATTGCTCCGACTTCATCCGCCACGCCAAAACCTACGATGGTATCAATCCAGTACGGATGATAGAGCAGTGTATGTTCAGAACGGTTGCCGAACTTTGTGACGATGCGTCCCAATGCTTCAACTGTCAAAACGGAGCCAAAAGTCTTCTGCAGCTCGCCAATCATTTTGATTTGCGAAAGCCGCTGCAACAAACGCTCCATGTTCTCTTTCTTGAGGCCCGGGCACCGGGCGCACAATGCATCGAGGTCATTGCCATTCAGCTTAGAGAGGTCGCCATCACAATAGTCGCTGATTGTTTTAGCTCGCTTAACGCCGATACCCCTGATAGAGCGAATAAAGCTCTGCGTTTCCGAGACTCCTTTTGGCAATTCAGCTGTATAGGATTCAACCCGGAACACCCGTTCACCCTTATATGTTTCAAATTGTCCAACGAAAGTGAAAGGCTGGCCTTCGTACATCGGCATAAACACGCCGCTGCATTTGACTTCCTTTTGCCCGTTCTCTCCATTATCGAGCAAGGCTAAAAACAGACGCCAGCTGTCCTTTGCATGGAGTTCTTTCATATAAACGCCACGCAGCGTTACATTTTTGGTCTCCATAAGCTCTTCCTCCGCTTACTTTGAAGCAATCATCATGAACAATTCGTCGGTTGTTCGTCTCTCTATATATAAGTCTATGCCGTTCGCACATCCCCGCAAGTGCTTTTTTATAAAAAAGCAATATTTATATTATGTTGCGTTAATTGTTAGTTCATGGGACCAAAAATTACACTTCCGTGTCACAGGAAGTTTCTTCGTTGTCCTCTGTTTCGTCGGTTTCTTCTTCGCCTTTATGCTTTCTGCTCGGAAGGCCAGGCATTAAATCTCTGATGCCGATAGTGCCATATCGTCCCTGCTTATCATACTCTTTTGGAATTGGATGCAGGAACAAATGTAGATAAATGCCGCAGCGAATCAGGAGCAGAACTTTTGATGTCATCTCAGACTCAGCTCCAAAGTAGCTGCATCCGAATTCAGCCAAAGCCACAAGCAATAGGGGAATGACCAGCCATGCAAGCAGATAGAGAAGAATTTCTTTGATATGAGCCTTGCTTTTCATTGCAGTCACCTCACTGTTCAGCATAGAACTGGCGCTGATAATCCAGTGCTTTCTTATAGCTCTTGTAATAGAGCAGAACGGCAGCAGCAATCGTATACTCAGACTCAGCGGCAAATTTTACCGGCAGGTTGACAGCAAGGAAAACCTTTCGAGTTCTAACCATGAATCTATCACACCACCGTTCGGGACGCTCGGCATAATCAGCCACACGACTGTTTCCATCATCAGAAAGGTAAAAAGTGGCTTCTTGCTCCTCACCCTTTTGCAGATGCCGATTTGTGTAGGTCTTCCACAGGTAACAGCTCATGAGAAAATCCTCGCAGTTGTCAACCGTGAACCCCATCTCCTCATACATGCCATAAATTGCCACGCCCGTATACTTGGATGTATCAGCAGGAACATTCAATGCTCTGCCAATCGCAATAGCAGTAAGAACCAGATTCACAAGCTGCTGAACTTCTTCTGCTGTGATAGGCTTGCGCACCGTCGCAATCCACTGCGCATCGACAACCGGCGCATCGTCCTTCTTGAGAAGGACCGCCTTCTGAGAAATACTATAATACAGGTTCAGGTCTTTGCCCTCATTAGATGCATTGACCACATCCTCAATCCCCGACTTAATTTCGACTTTCACAACACCATCTCCTCTCACAGGAAAGCCATCGTCTACATCTAATTATAATACCCTTTTTATACTGTTGTCAATAGTGTTGACACATTTATTAGTCGCCGCTTTTGTTAAAGATGCACCACCCGCAGGAGTGATGCATCGCGTAGTTTACAATACCAGTTTTTCGTGTATCTGCGCTACTTCTTCCAGAGGCAACCCCGTTGATTCCGATATTTGCTCATCTGTCTTGCCGCTCTTGCAGCCAGCTTTGACGGCATCGTACTTCTCTAGGTCATGCCGCACACCGTCTGTGAAGTTATAGTACACATTAGGCCCAACTTCATCGCCAAGCATTTTCTTCTTGCCCTCTTTAAGAGAGGAGAGCAGTTTATGCACATACCCTTCACTGTACTGAACTTTCGAGGACACTTCTTCCAAGCTCTGACATTCAAGCGCTGCCGCATAGAACAAGCACTTTTTATTCTGTACTGTATCCAGGCGTGCTTCGACAGCGTGGCGAAATTCGAGTTTATTTCTCTGCGTAGGATGTTCTTTTCTCCGAGTACCTGCATACCGGTCAAAGAGTGCATCCGCTAATTCCTGAGAAGAAGTCCATCCTTTATTCTGCGCTTCCTTGACGGCATCGCTCAGCAGCTTGTTACGGCTGATGATGTACTTGATACTTGAATACACCGGCATTGCCGTTTTATCTTCTCTCGGGGAATTTGCCTTCACTTTATTGTTTTCTTCCAGATATTCCTCAAAGCGGCGCTGCATAGCCTCGGTGATTCGAATAGGCTTATACTCTCCCGGAGATTTGATGGGTTCCGGATATCGAGGCAGGCACGGACGCCCTATTTCTTCATCTTTTACCCCAAATGCTCCGAATTCCTTTTCGTATTCCGGGTCTCCGGGATAATAGACGGGCAGATACCACTCGATAGCGCCACTATTATCTTTCGTGAAAAGGCTGTTATCGCAGGCAAACGGGAAGCCCTCCCTGTCGCCATACTCATGGTCATACGACGCTTTGAGTATTTTCAGAACGCGGATACGGTAGTTCTTAAACTTTTTCTCAAACGCTTCGTTATGTGCAGGATTTACCGGACGATGCAGCTCGCGGTCCATAATGATACCTGCATCATCGAGACGGTCGTCAAACAAGCCTGCTTGCAGCGCAAGATAACAATACTGCAGCGGGGTAACAGTTTTAGCGCCGGTAAAGCTGATTTTTGCTTTTCGGCTTGTTACCAGCTGCAAGGTCTGCAGAACGGTCGGGTCTTTAACGCAAAGGATATTTCCGAATGTCACTGCAAATACCGTGGCATAGTTTGCGCACCATTCATCAACAGTACTTGCCTCACAACAGTCTTTATCCCAGCGCTCACTATCGTCAACAGTATCTGCATTCGGCATCAACCGCTGGTCTACATCGACATAGTTAGACAGGATATCAATGATTCTCTTTGCATCTTTTGCGTTCGATTCATCAATACAGACCTGTTCGCGAACTCCATTCCACCAAAGGAGATAGAGCCCCTCGCGCAGCGTACTTTTCGTCTTAACCAATCGCAGCATCAAAGAATTAGCATTATTCTTGACTACATCATGCTCCGGGAAAGAGAAATCGTCATAGTTTCCAACACGGGCAAAGGCAGTGAGCAGTGGGTTATATACGCAAAGCCGTCCTGCATCGCTTATGATAAGCTCCGTTGCATAGTTGTTAGAACCCCACAGCGACATATTGCCGCAGGTTTCAGCTCCATCCCAGCGCCCCACGAGAGTAGTATCATCAATCCCATAGTTCTCGGCACTCAGGTATTCATACTTGTCATAGTGAGCAAGCACATCACGGAGGATACGGCAGCTGACATCTCGCCATTCCTTAGCTTTTGCAGTTTCATCCGGCTCACCCGACATTATCTTAGGACGGCTGAAATTTAAGCCATATATCATTGTGCCATCTGCAAACAGTACCGCGTACCGAGGAGCTTTCTGCACAAAAGTCGTTCGTACTAATCGAAGTTTCATTGTTTTCCCCACACAAATATATTGTATCTATCACTTCGAGCTCTTCGAGCGCCGGTCTGCAGGCCAAGGCGTACCGGACGCAATCGTCCATTTCGCACCTTGCTTTACAGCTGGAATTTGATGGCGGGCAACCTTCGTTCGGACTGCAGTTTCAGCAATTTCTTTCAGTCCCTGAGCTCTGCGGACTTCGTTGATTTCATCCGTGTACTCACTCAAGGTCAGATACCGAACCGTGGTATCATCTGGATTCCCATAGCTTACAAACGAGGTCTTGAGCCAATCTTCCATAATGTCGGGGTCTTTTATCACCAACATGTAATCCGTTTCCGGGTCCATAGCATTGCAAGCAATAACCTCCGCAGCTACATATGGCTCTACCCATTCAACAGATTTATCATCGTTGGGCCACTCCCACAAATCAATTCTATTGGAATTGTCCTCATTCTGCCAACGCTTCACATTTTTACCATAGGCAGTAAGGCCCGGTTTATTATAGCGAGTAAATAAGTCTACCATTGCATGATTCGTGACAGCATCATTGTTGTCCGTTGAAAATCTTGTCATTGTGCCATCAGCATACAGCAAGCAGTACTCTTTCGTATCCCATATGCCAATCAATCTCATTTTCATCGCGCTATCAGCCATTTTTCTTCAACTCCGATATACAAATATATGGTAAATTTTTTGTTGACTAAATGATAACACAAAGCCATTGCCGTGTCAATAATTTTCGCACAGTTTTGCAACATTTGTTATCTTGGATGTGAAATTGCTATCTACCTGCACGCAAACAAAAAAGCACCTGCCCACCCAAATCGGGTGAACAGGTGCCAAAATCAGTTAATTATCTTGATGTCAGTTATACCAAGTAGGAAGCTTATCAGAAGGGATGCCCGTCTTATCAAAGGCATAATCTTTATTTTTACAGGACGCGACATTCCATCCATTCAGCGGCGTTGCATCTGTCAGCGCAGAGCATCCGTTGAAAACAGCATTCATATCTGTGACAGCCCCAGTATTCCAATTTGCAAGTGCTTCAACGCTTGTCAGGCTGGAGCAATACTCAAACATACCTGCATTACCAGAATAGCCAGAGTTACCAAGCTTTGTTACTGCGCTTGTATCCCAGTTTTCCAATCCATCAAGAGTTGTGAGAGCTTTGCATCCATAGAACATTCGGTACATCTCTGTAACAGCGCTGGTATTCCAGTTTTTCAAACCGGTCAGGTCTGCGAGATTTGCGCAACTGCGGAACATACCTGTTGTCGCAGCAACCTTTCCAACATTCCAGCTTTCAAAAGCCGTGGTGCTGTTTACATCTGTACTGTCAAACATATAACTCATATCTGTGACGGACCCCGTCTGCCATTCGTGAAGTGCATTCACATCGGAGAGGGAAGAGCAGCCATTAAACAGATTTGTCATTTTAGTGACATTTTCTGTATTCCATCCTGTCAAGGCATTGATGTCAGACAGCGCAGTGCATCCACTGAAAAGATTGCTCATATTAGTAACAGACGAAGTATCCCAGTTGGAAACGCCAGAGATATCAGAGAGGGCAGAACAGCCGTTAAACATAGATTCTATGGTTTTCACACTGGAGGTATTCCAGCCGCTCAGCGCTACGATGCTCTGCAAAGAGCTGCACTGGTTAAACATGCTCACTGCGCTTTCGAGTTTAGACATATCCCAATCTTTAATCGCAGACACATCGGACAGGGAAGAGCAACCGTAGAACATATAGTTGGCATATGTCAAATGCTCGGTATGCCAGCTTTCGAGGCCAGTCAGATTTTCAAGCGCCGAACAGCCATAGAACATGTTATAGGTTCGGGTCACATTGCTGACATTCCAGTTAGACATCGCGGAAATATCGGTCAAAGAAGTGCAGCCTTTGAACATTGCTTCACAAGATTCAAGAGAATCCATTTGCCAATTTTCAAGGCCGTGGAGAGATTTCAGATTTGTACAATAGGCAAATTTATAGTGGTTGTTGGGCAAATCACTTTCACCAAACATACCGTTAGCATTCTTTACCTGCTTGACATCCCAATTTGTAAGCGGAGTCAGGTCTTCCAGAGCAGTGCAGCCAGCAAAGATGTCATTCATGCTATTGACATTTGCTGTGTTCAAGTCAGACAATCCTGAAATATCATTCAGCGCAATACAGTACCGAAACGCGCGGCTCATGTCTGCCATCTTATCAGCATCGCCGCTAAAGCCTTTAACACTCGTCAGCTTCGAGCAGTTCTCAAAGATGCTGCTCATACTTACTGCCTGCGTCATGTCAACGCCAGACATATCGGCGGTCACGAGATTCGTGCAGCCCTTGAACATACCTGCAAGGGCATAGGGCTCAGCAATCGGCTTCTGCACTTTCATCGTAACATTTTGGTTGTTACAGATATGCAGCGTCTTGTTATCGTCAAGGTAGATGACTACGGAGTCGTTATCGCGGAGCGTTGTCCAGGCGGCTGTATCCGGCACGCTGTTGTCAAACTGGACAGCTTTGGCCTGTGCGGCCATTTTCTGCACAGCCTTATTCTTGGAATAGTCTTTCAGGTCCGAATAAGTCATAAGCGTTGTGCTGCTGCCATTGCCGCGAATCAGAGGCTTCGGAATCTCTTTCCAGACTGCATACAGAGTTTTATCTTTCGTGATACTAGGAAGGCTAGTGCCAACTGCATAATCAGGTTCAGAAGCATTATGCTTTACGGCATAACCGGTGCAAATATATCCGTCGCGTGTGGGCAAATCCGTTTCGCGAATCTGGAAATCAGTATCCACATAGTGCCCTTTTACTTTTTCAAGCTCGATTTTGCTTCGCACAGATTCCGTATCACTCACAGGAGCTTTGGCGTCCTCTGCATTATAGTCAAACAGATAAGTTGGAACCGTATAAACGCTTTCTTTGGATTCTAGCTCGAACTGATAATTCTCAGCCTTGAAACCGTCTGACTTTACAGCGGCTTCTTTCAGGATGTCATCATACAGTGTTTTGCCGCCGTTCTGGAATCGGCCCTCGATACTCCCCAAAGTGTCATCAGCCAGATAATACGCTTCAACCGGCTCTGTCAGTGCTTCCTTACCGTTCTGGTCAGTGTCGTCTGTTTTTGCCGTGTAGAAGTACTTGCCCTGAGCGTCTTTGTCATAGCTCACGCTGCCATCCGTTTCGGCCTTGATGCCCAGCACAGCCTCTTTGGCTTCAGTCAGAGCGTCTTTATCTACCGTTGGAAAATCGGACAGGTTTGCAAACTCTACATCGTGAACAATCGGCGTTCCATAGTTTCGAATTACATACGAACCGCGATTGGTCGTCATTTTGTCCTGAATGGAAACCTTGATGGTGAATGGATAAATCTTATAAGTTACCGGGCCATTGCCCAAGATATTCCAAGTCTTTGCAGACTCATCAATCTTTTCAATTTTACCCGTGTAGCTGCCAACATCTTTCGGCGTGAAATCCACCTTATTGCTTTTACTGTCTCGCCATACCAGACCGTAACCATCGGGCAAGACAGAATTTCCATCATCCACTGTGATATCCACAATATCGTTTGTGATGTTCAGGCCGTCGTAAATCTTGCTGTTATCATCACCCTTGATTTTGAGAGCAACCGTAACGGACGGATTCTCGACTGTCAGCGTTCCTTCTTCATAAGTAATCGTATAGTTCTTTGCGGTATAGCCGCTGGGGATGATGCGGTAAGTACCTGCAGGATAGCAACCGTTGCTATCGGCATTCACCGTAGCATTATTGTTGCTTACAGTGAACACTTCACTGCCAGTCAAAACAGATACCGTTTCATTGTTTACAAATCCAATTTTAATGGATGTGAAAGTCGGGGCAGTTCCTTCCGTGACGGTCACATCATTTGCCTTGATAGTCAGCGGAGCGGGCTCAATCTTGGCAGTGCCAGTATTTGTATATTCGTGGAATTCATCACCAACAGGTGTCACAATGTAATCACCGACTTCTGTCGGATTCTCAACCACATTGCCCGTTTCCTTGTCTGTAAAGATAAGTTCCGGAACGATGTTCCCATGTGAATCTTTTGCGACAATGGAGATAGCCTTGCCATCATAGATTTTTTCGCCATTGTTGATGGTGGGCCAGCCCATGTTGTTATCTTTATCTTCCGAACCATCCGGAAGCGGTTTGTTTTCGAAGGTTACTTTGTCTTTGATTTTGACAATATCAAAATAGAAGCTGGTATGGCTCACAGTAAAGCCGTTCATGCCAGAGGCATCAACCACAGCTTTGTAATGGCCGAGCAATGTTGCATTGCTATCCGTGACCTTTTTCCATGCGCCTTTATCATTCTGCTGATACAGCGTATAGCTGACATCGGAGCCAAACAGAAAAGCGGTAGGTGCCTGGTTGGTGCCGGTGTATTCGTACTTCACCACGGAATACTCAAGAGCTTCCTTTGTAATTTCAGATTCGGCATCTTTTACAGAAAAGGCTTCATCACCGCCGCGAACTGTATAAGAGCCTTTCGCATCCTTCCAAAGAACACGAGTCTGGAAATCAGGGCCGAGTGTGTATTGTACACTGCTGTCAGATTTATCGGAAACGGCAGTGCCGTACCACATCGGATTGCCCTTGCTTGCGTAGCGAATCGTAGCATTCACCGTCACAGCAACCGTAGGGCAGCTGTAATCAACATGACCGGACATATTCTCTGTAACGGTGTAGGTCTTCTCAATGCTTTCACCAGGCTTCAGCGTAATTCCCGGCAGATACAGGGAAAGAGAACCGTTGCCATTGACAATCACCTTTGTGGCGATGGAGTCCACATTCCAAATCTTGCCGTTCAGAAGATTTTCTGCTGTGCCATCAGTCACATTCTGGTAGGAAAAATCACTGTTCAGCGCAGCCTTGGAATCGGATTCAGCAATGCCAATAACATCCTTATACTGGCTCAAATCCACGCCGTTCTGACCGGTCAAACAGATTTCAGGGTAAAAGACTTCATCCACCGTGCTGGTGTTTTTGAAGGTGGTCTTGAACATCTGATTCTGGTTCATGCTGCCGTCATCGTTTACCGCCAGAGCGTTGCCGCGACTGACCGTGAAGGTCTTGATGTCAGCTTTCGTTGCGCTGCGGTCCTTGATATCAGTATCAAGAGCCGTAAAGACTTCCTTGTCACCATCCTTCACAGTGCTTTGGGATTCACGCCAGACTTCCTCACTCTGAGGCGTTCCCAATGCGGTGGTCTGCCCAATCTCACCCGTCAATTTGGTTGTCCTGATACCCGCGTGGAGGCTTGCAGAGTCGGTAAAATAGGCAAAAGCACCAACCGTACAAGCCACGATTGCAGCTACGACAATCGCCAGCGCAATCAGGATTTTGTTTTTATTCTGCACGAACATTATCAATCCCGTCCTTTCATTGTATTATCGTCGTCGTGAAGAATTTCGGCATCAATATATCCACCATCGTCGTCAAGCGCTTCAACTTCAACGATATCCGCATCTTCCTTGCTCAAAAAGCATTTCGCGCCGTAATAGATAAGCGCAGCAGCGATTGCAAAAGCAATCAGAATCGGAATCCCGTATTTACTGTTGAAGAACTTCACGATTGTGGCAAAACCATTCCATGTGGCGACAACCTTGGCCTGAATATCATTGCGTGTAAGCAAAAAGCTATCCGGTGCATTATTGTTGTCGCCTTGTGTAATAACTGAACCGTCATCGGTAATTTCAATAATTCGGTGTACCACTTCAATCTCTTTTCCAGAGTTTTCCGTGACCGAAAACGCAACGATATCTCCAACCTGAACCTCATCGGGGTTAGTCACTTGTTTCGTTAAACTGATGCTGTTGGTCATAATCGTCGGTTCCATCGACCCGCTGAGTGCATATACCGGTCGATATCCAAAAATGGAAAATGCAGTGCCGGTCACTTTGGACTGCAAAACTCCAAGTGCGACCACCGCACAAAACACAACCGATAAAATCAAGAACAAGTTCGTAAAGAACCCACCCAGTTTCTCAGCAAGCGATTTGCTTTTCTTTGAACCCCTCATTGCGCATTCCTCCCAGTTGATACACTATATATAGTGTATAGTCAATGCGTTTACACCGCATCTTGTGTCTAGTATATCGCCGTTTTAATATATTGTCAATATGGTTGACACATTTGTTAGCCATTTATTCATAAAAATCTCTCCTCTATATTTCGCTAAACTGAGCTTTAGCGAAGCAACATATTTAGCGGTTTCGCTTTATTTTCGCTTCCAGAGAAACCAAGCAGCCCCGGCATTTTTTCACCGAGGCTGCTAATAATTTATAACGACAGGTCCATCTCCTCTTTCGGATTCCCTGTCACAATTTTCATTTGAAGCGCTTCATCAATTTGCTTATCCCTCAAACACTCAAATCCTTCATTTACTTCCTTCTCAGGTTCAGGGCTGCGACATTGCGTATATCCATTCGGATACTTGCATTGTCCGGGAGTATTCGAGAAATCTTCAAGAACCCGTTCAATCGCACTCTCTGCAAAGTCCGCATCCTGTGCGCGAAACACAAACGCCATCGATTCATCTGCTTCCGATGCATAGGTCGTGCCATCATCCAGTGCGTAAGGAATACCACAGTTTTCGGCAAGGATACCAACATTATAACCAACGGCGGAACTGCAATCGATATAGCGAACTACAAGCTCGTCACCGAGTGCTTTCATCTCGTCCAAAGTCTTCGGGTGCAGCGAGAGCCCTGCTTTCTCCGTACAGTATTCTTCCGTCATCGAAATACGATTTACAAGCGGTGCGATGTAAGTCACATGCCGCTTGCAGAACATAATTTCAATCGGCTGCTCATAGCTCTCCACCTTATTAAAAGGATTCGCCCAGTCTTCTTTGGTTTTTACAAATATACCTTTATACGGTTTCAGCTTCTTAACCGCATAAGGAATACCCGGGTACTTCTCGGCCATCTGCTTTACAAATTCCTGGTAAGTCCCTTCCTTGTGCATCTTCCCTGTCTCGGGGTCCTGCCATTTAGAATAAAGCGTAAGTCTCTGAACGCCATCAGGACCGTAAGCAAGATTCATCAGTGCAGCTTTACTGATTTGCTGGCTGTTCCGATATTTCAGCCATCGCACAGCGCGTACTAAAGGATTGTCCGACCAGAGGAGTCGAGGATTCAACTCATAAGACGCACGCAGATAATCGCGGTTTGGAATCTTGAAAAAGCGCAAAATACGGTTTTTGCTGTACTTTTCCTCGACATTCTTCCATATTCGGCAATAGCGTCGCAGGTCCTTCATTGCCGCTGCTCTGGTTTCTATAATTGCGGTCTGGGATTCCAGCGTTTTGCCGTAATCGTCAAACTGTGCGAGTGCATAGACTCGCAAAAGGTCTCGAAGTTCCTCCGGTCCAATGAATTCCGGAATTTTCGCACCTTCGCCGAACTCGTCAAAGATAGAGCGCAGCGTTGCAATGTTCTCCGCGTATTCCAGAGTTTCGTTCACCAAATTCTGCGCTTTATTGCTTTCATCAAGGCACTCCTTGCCAATAGGGAAAAGCAGATATTTCGTGTTGAGATAATCGGTCTGGGAGAGTTTCATTGTCAAATCCCGGATATCGATATCAGGCGGAATGGGTTCATCACTCATCACAAAATAGATGCCCTCATCACGAGAACCGGAGCCGATGTTCCAAGGAATAAAAGCTCCATAGAACCAATACTTGGAGGCAACGATAGGCAAACGGCACAAATCTTCGTTTGCATACACATCACCAAGAGAACACACCAACGCCATTTATCGTTCACCATCCTCTCTACATTCTCGCTTTTGCTCATTGCGGCACGGCATATCGAATTGAGGCTCTTCTTCCGGCTGTTCTTCTGCAGGAACCGCTTCGTCCTGAACATGCAGTGGGCGCAGATGCATATTCGACGCTCTGAGAAACGCCGCCACATGTTTAACGCCGACATACGCGTCTGATGACCAGGTAGGCGTGAGTTCTTTTACGCCTTGCTGCAGCTGCTTATCGAGCTCTTCCCTCATACAATATCGAACAACATAGCACTCGCCTTTCTCACCGGCTTCCATACGGTCCAGAAGTCCCTGCATGTATTCGGTGATAGAACCGTATTGCGTGATATCATCTTTATCAATTTGGTCCTTCCGAATCAGAATGCAGGCATCCCCATAGTTTTTCAGGTGCTCACGATATTTCTTTGTGATTTCAGTTTGACTTTCAATCGCAAAATCCGGAGCCCCGACTGCTTTTAGGTGCTCGGTATAATTGCGGGAAGCAAGAAACAACCGGATATCTGCGGTCATGTCTCTCCCCGACGCAGACATTGCCGCAACCAAGTCACCGTTTGTAAGACTTCCATACAATTCATCCATCGAATGAATTGACGGGTCTTCCGTATACCCGTTCACAAAGTCAAAGACGGTCGAGCGTTTGCAATCATAGTCACGAATCGGAACGGGACGGTCGATTCTATCAATCTGAACGATGTCATTGTAAGGCCCCGTATAGTAAGTAGCGCACTCTCCCGGCTTGAGTGCTTTTAGCTCTTCCAAGTTTGAGTACTCCATCCTTTTCCCTCCCGATTTTATCGTTCAAAATCCCCGAACGACAGCTGGACCGGCTCACAGTTTGCATAAGAGAACGCATCGCTCAAGCTACGGTCAATCATTTCATCACGAGTCAGCTCTTTCTTCGTTTCAGGCTGTTCCATCTGCTGTTCGATGACTTCTTCATGAAACAGCCCCATCTCCTTCACCTGCTGAATCAGCTCTTCAAACTTTTCATTCAGCGCCTTGCGCTCCTTGCCAACAGGGTATGCACGGATGACATCACCGCCCGGTGCTTTATAAGCAAAGTGCGAAGCATGGGCCGTCAGGTACTGAGATTTAATGCCCTCTTCCTTTAACTTATCTTCTACGAAGCAATCGAACGCCCTTGCGAATTCTTCAGAGATACTTGACCAATAGCCATGACTATTCTTTGCAAATTCGCTGTCAAAAGCCTTGCTGCCTTTATGATAGTCGCTCTCCACGGTCCGCACCTGCATATACTCGGACAGTGGACGGTCCACTGTATTTTTGTACTGATGCAGGAAATTCGTGAGGTCAAATTTCTGCTGCTTGCCGATGACATGTCCCGTGACCTGTTTATGAAAATCGCTTAAAGCTTCAAGCGGCGCATAAGTACGATAGCCATTGCCACGAAAAGAGAAATACTCCCCGCCGACAAGGTCATCGCGGCCCGCAATAAAGTCATTGCAGAGCTTGTCCCACTGCTGCGTCTGTTCCGGTGTCATATTACGAGGTTTAACAGAGTCAATCCAGCGGTCCAGAGATTTCTTGTTCAGCTCGACTGCCTTATTCTTAGCATCCACCGCTTCGTTTTCTGTCATAGAAACCTGCTTGGAGCGCATCAGCCCGACAATTTCAGACATTGCTTTGGGTGCTTTTTCCAACTGTTCTTTGTATTGGCGCTGACCAATCGCCTCCGACAGCATAACGCCCGTAGGCAGGTTTAAGGTCTTGCCTAAATAATCGTCCAGAGCGTGTGCCCATTCATGGGCAGTACACCCGGAACCTTTCATGCGAGTAAGGTTAATTACAGTGCGCTCCGGCTCATAGTGAGCACTGGCAGCTTGTGTGCCTCCCCTGCCGCGAGCACCAAAGGCAATCGCTAGCTGTCCGCCAAGAGAGACATCATGCGGTTCAATATGCAGCACATGCGCCAGGTCACGAAAGCTCTGATACGCCATATCGAGGTTGGTCTGACGCTCTGCATCAGATGTCACCCAGTTACCAAACTCGCCGCCACGAAAGCCGAGGTCATCGAGAAAATTCTTGGCAGCAGCGTGGCCGCCATGCAGGTAGTTCGGCCCTGTGCGCTCCACCTTGTCAAGCTGGTCCAGAGCGAAATTCTTTTTTCGATTACTTTCCTTTGCGGGAGCCTTCGTAATCTCATTTTCCTTTTCCTGCATTGCGACCGCTGCAGCCTCCACGAGCTTTTCTGCAATTTCTCTGGTAGGTATCCCGTTCTGAGTTACACTGCCATTCATTCTATTCAGGACAAGGAAAGTTCCGATTTCATAATCGTCCTGACCTTTATTTTCGGCTCCATGGTCATAGAAATACAGCTTGCTCATCGGAGAGCCAAGCACAATCTTTGTCCCGCCATACCGGTCATCCGGCTCAGCCTTACAGGTTTTCCCGTCCAGCTCTGCCACAATAAGATTCAGCTTGACTTTTTCATAGATTTTGCGTTCCTTCGGGATGGCAAAAAGCTGGTCCTTTGCGGTTTGCCTCATGTATTGCATTGCATAGCGGTCCGGCATTGCAAGTTTCAGCAGCCGATTGTTCAGGCAATGCGCCATCTTAGGCTCCTGCGAAATCGTAGTGCGGGAACCGCCGTATCCGCTGTAGCTGTGCGTTTGTTCAGTGACATACCCTTGCCCTAAGATAAAGTCCTTATAAAACGAAGCAATCTCGCTTTCGGTCTTAACCGCCATTACCGCATCACGGAACTTGCTGCACACCTTGACATATGCTGCCTGCGCTTTTCGAATTTCCTCTTTGTCTTCACGCTTGACAGAAAGAATCAGCGGCTTCGGAGGAAAAGCTTTGCGCATTTCATTCTGCCAATACAACACCGTTTGGTCAGCACCCTCATTGCGCAGCTTTACCCAGTCAGGACGAGGCCAGACATAATCCTTGGCGCAGTATTTGTTGCGTTCCACATCAGTGAGAGTATCAAAATTACTGAGCATCAGAGCTGTATTGGACCACAAATCTTTCTTTGCACCGCCAATCTTTTCTCCAAAATCTTGGATTTTGCCTGCCACGATAAGCACCCCCCCCCATCGAAAATTTCAAAAAGAGGCAGTTATATTGCAAACTGCCTGCTTAATAGTTACTGCTCAAAATCAGAGTCGATAGCATCTACCGAAGAGAAGACATTGCTGGTATCGCTGACAACCTTGGGCAGCTCACCGTTCCACTTGGAAAGCATGTCCTGCTTCAGGGTATTTTCTGTGACAGAGTTGCTCAAAATCTTGTTGGCTTCTGCCTTGCCCTCCGCCTCAATCTTTGCAGCATCAGCCTTGCCCTGCGCAGTGGTACGGGCAACCTCGGCATCAGCTGCAGCCTTGGCAACATTGGTCTGATTTTCGATTGCCTGCTGTTCCTGCTTCTGCTGTGCGGCGTTCTTGTCAGCAATTACCTGATTATAGTCATTCGAGAAATCCATCTGGTTAATGACTACCAAAGAGATAGTCACCGTGTCCGCGCCGTATTTCTCATCTACCAACTGCTGGAGCTTTTCCTGCGTGGCAGGCTCGATTTTATCACGCTTGGTAGCCTCAGACGGGCCGAGCGTGGAAGCGGCTTGCTTGAAAGCAGAGTCAAACATTACCTCATTGATGATGTTGTCGATGCCGGAAAAGTTCGTGTACAGGTACGCGGACTTTTCGGGATTCAGACGGTAGGAAACAACCGCGTTCTGGGCGTAAACCTGAACCTGGTCCTTCGTTTCGCCCCAGACCTGATTGCTGGCAAAATCCTTGTCCTGCTGCTTGTTGTTGATGAGGTTCACCTTCTGGATATATGGCAGTTTGAGGTTCAGACCGTTCGACACGGTCTCGCTGGAAATCTGCCCGAAGGTCGTGCGCACTCCCGTATAGCCGGTAGGAACGATACTAACGCAGTTGATTGCCGTGACCAGCACAATCGCCACCGCTATGGTTTTAGCCCTTAGAAATCGGAAATTCATCGCCTGTTCTCCTTATTTTGCAACAACTATTAGCCGGAGCAAGTGCTCCGTTGCCTGCCGCCCACCACGCAGCGGTTGTTGTCTTTGGGCAGCTCCCGCAGATAATACTGCGGGGAAGAGTTTAGATTTCGAGTTCATCACAATTACGGTCTTTATCAGGTCCGGTACTGTCGATACCCAGCGCCTTGTCAATTTCCTCATTGCGGACAAACTCGCCCACAGATTCCTCAATGGCATCGTAGACGAGGTTTGCAAGATTGTCCGAAACAGCCAGGTCACGAGGGTCTTGGAGAGATTCACCGGACAATGCCAACTGCCTGACTTCACCATCCCGGTCTGCCGTAAAACGCAAGGTTTCATCATCAACCCGCATCTTACCAATCAGGTCGCCGACATCGCCTTCGTTCTTATGTACATCAAAGACATCGATATCTTCGGAATCGAGTTCGGCAGCTTCATAATTCAGATGGGCAAGTCGCCCATCCGGCTCGGCGTGCTGGTAAGCATCAGCCTTCTCAACTGCTTCTTTGAAGATGGTATCAAGTGCTGCAACAATAGCTTTGCCTTCTGCTGCATCATCAAAGCTGACTTCAGCACTGCCACTGCCACGCTGCCCGCTGATTTCAAGTTCATCGCCACGGGTAATCTCAATGGCCGGGATACCGCCATTTTCTTTGAAAGCAACATCATACTGTTTGCCATCAAAGTTCATCTTGCCGCTCGTAGTGAGGATGTCAGCTTCGGGGTCGTATTCACACTTCTCGAACTTGACTTCAACGATGATGGGCTTGCTGATATCCTGACCGTGCTGGAAGGCATACTGGTTGACTTCGCCGTAGATGGCATCTGCGATAGCCGTCTTCATATTATCGGAGCCCGGCAAACTATCAAAGCTTTCCCTCAAAAAGCCTTTAGGTGCAATGCTCTTGATGGTTGCGTCTCGGTCAGCGAAATACTCCAAAGTTACACTGCCAACACGGACATGCCCAACAAGGTCTCCTTCGCCGAGCTCTTCAAGGTTCGGTTTAATGTCAATACCCTCAACATCGAACTCGTTGATGTCTTTGTTCTCGAACGCCATCCGTCCGAGAATGCCATTGCGAGTGGTGTGCTGGTAAGAATCGGCCTTCTCGCTCATAGCTTTGAAAATTGCGTCTGCGTCATAGTCCATACTATTGTAGTTGTGAACCTCTGCGGTCACGCCGTTATGGCAAGTAAACTCGACATCCTCATTCCGCACATGTACCGTGGGCGTTTCGTCCTGATGCTGAACAAATTCAGCATTGAACTGCTGCCCGCCGTATTCCAGCGTGCCTTTCGTGGTGAGGGTGCTGTTGTCTGCGTTGTACTCGCAGCTCTCATAGTTGACTCTAATGTCTTTCATGATAGATACCGTCCTTTCAAATCGTTGAAATTCAATTCCGTTTTCGCGCTGAAAAGCATTCGCTTGACCCAGCAGCTCTGCATAGATTTGGGGAATTTGTTCGTTGTGGTGTTCATCTAAGTTTCCGTAGATTGTTCCGCCCTCACTATATTCGAGGTTGGATTCACTGTTTGTGATGAACATTGTCGGCTTGGAGTTTCTGCGCTCTACGAGCTCTACAAAATAGAGCTTGTCTTCCCAGAGCAGCGACCCGGAAGTGACGAGAATGTCTGGCCGTTTGTTGTACTCACATTTGGTGAGGTCGATTTTGAAGTTTGGCGTATTAACCGCCTACCTTTATATATAGCGCCATCAGCTACCGGACTTTTTCCGGCATTGCCCGTCCCCTGCTAACCGTGGAAGCTGCGCTTTCGAGGGAACTCCTGCCACAAAGGGCAGGATATAAGGTTAAGTGGGAAATGTTACCGTTCGGGTTCGTCTGCAGAGCGCTCATCGGCATCGTGCTCCGTGCCGCCCAGAGCCTTGTCGATTTCTTCTTGACGCTCGAACTCATTGATGCCACGGTCAACTTCTTCGACGACTTTTGCCATCATGTTGTCCGTGAAGCCAAATGTCCGAGGGTCTTCCATCGGCTCGCCGAGCAGCGCAATCTGAGTCAGATGCACCTCGCCATCATCGCGGTCGGCGGTGAAGCGGAGCATCTCAGATTCCACACGCAGTTTACCGTAGAACTCTCCGATGTCACCCTGATTGCGCTTGATATCGGTAGCATCAATATCATAGTTTTCAATTTCCGGCTCTGCGTAGTTGAGGATTGCAATGCGAGCATCGAGGTTGTTCTGCTGGAACTCCTTGACCATTTCCTCGATTGCATTGTGAACTTCATCGGGATTCTTGAGGAACTGCTGCGCTGCAGGGTGAGAAAGCCCTTCGCCAGACACAGACGGGAAGTTTTTGTTGTGGCCGAAAATTTCAAAGTCTTTGGACTGGACGCTGAGATAATAGCGGCCGTCCTTCTCTTCGAATTCAAAAGTAGAGAGCTCACCATTGAAACTCATCTTGCCGGTAGTAATCAGCGAATCGCTGTCCTTGTCGTAGTGGGTTTCGTTGCAAACAATGTTAAACTTGCTCATATTGCTCACCTGTTATCTGTTCTGCACCGTCAGCCGGTCTATCTGACCGTTGCCCGCTCTCCGTCTCGTGGCGACTGCTGTTGTGGGAGAGCTCGCCCGCCGCGCGGCGGGCTCATTTTATTCTTTGGAGGGTTGCTCAATCCCTTTGAGCTCCATGCAGCTTTCTGCTGCTTCAGCGTTGATTTCCTTATCGAGCTGAACGGAACCTTCCAGTTTCGAAATCATGTCGTTGATTTTGCCGGTTTCAACTTGAGCGTGAGCATCAAAAATCTGGTTTTGCAAGTCCCGCTGCATAAGTACAACTACCTGCTCGGCGTTGCCGATAAGACTCTCAATGCTCTTTGTCGCCTCGTCTCTATGTGCCTTATAGCTTTTGCGCACCTTTTTCGAGATTTCGACAGTCTTCTCGTTGCCAGACATGTCTCCCTGCTTGCCTTCAATTTCGGCAATGCGAGCCACATAATCACATTGGCGGTTAAATTCCTTCTTGATGATTTCCATCGCCTTTTTATAGTTGCCTGTCTCTTTGCCAAGGTTTCGAAGCTCTGCATCGTAGTCCTCGAATTGTTTCGCAAGGCCGCACATCTTGGTTTGATACGGAGCAACCGCTTTGGCTTTCACAACAGCTTTTACGATAGGCTTGACGGCATTGGCAGCACTCAGCGTTGCTCCGTTTTCTGTTTCGGAATTCTGATTGGTTCCTTCTGCATCACTGCTCTCATTCCTTGTTTGGTCAAATACATGGCAGATAGCAAGGACAGCAGCAATTACCCATCCACAACTCAAAAGCGAACCCAAAATCGGGTATTTTTCGAAAATTGCGGCGAACAGTCGTAATGCTCCGAGACTTGTACCCGCCAACCAAATGACACTAAGCCAGCGTACCAGCCAATTGATAGTCCTCTTATCATCGCGTTCCATAATCGTCTTCCTCCGTATGTCAGACCATTGCGTATCCCAATAGCAGCTATTAGCCGGTCTGACTATTGAGACCGTTGCCCACTCCTCGTCTCGTGGCGACTACTGCTGTGAGGAGCTGCCAGCCGAAGCTGGCGTGAATTATCGCTCTGGTTCGTCCTGTGCGTGGACAGGGCCGGGTTTTCCGATACCAAGCGCCTCGTCAATAGCAAGGTTTCGCTCGTACTCCTGCACGGCAGCTTTTGCTGCATCCATGATGAAGCCTGCATCTTCCTTGAAGCATCGAGTCTCGTATCGATATTCGCCGCCATAAGAATCTGCGATTTCACCCGGATAGATATGGACATAGAGGCTGTCCTGCTGCGAATACGCCTTCTGCATTTCCGCAGTGTCCCGAATCGTCGCGCTGAATTCCTTTCCCTCGTCAGCCGACAGCATCATGCTGTACTCTGAACCGTTGCAGGTTAAAATACCGCTATACGACGGATGTTCACCGCTGTATTTCTTCTTGATTTCAAAACTATACTCATTCACAGCTCTTACCTCTCTTCTTCCCAATTCAGGGATTTGTTACTGTCTCTCGTTCTGGAAAGCGTTCTGTCAATGGTCTGCTCTTGGTCGTCAATATACTTTCCGTGCGCAAAGTCGCCATGCTTTACGAGCCAGCCGTGAATTTTGGCAATGTTGCCGTTATCCTCTTCCAGCAGCGTGGTGCTTTTGCCACTCAGCGTTTTGATGGTTACATCGTTTCCCGCTCTGACACTGTCATAAATGACATTTTGCAGGGTGTTGCGCTGTCCCTCGGTCAAATGATGGTTCTCGTCTACGACAATCTGCAAGGCATCAGGAGGGCCATAGATTTGGGCAAACCCTCCCGCAATCAGTGTTGCCTGTGCATAACGCAGGGACCACGGGTCTGCGATGCTGTTGAGTCCATCCTCAATGGCAGTGCCGTTCGGAGAGACATATTTCGAATTTTCGAAGGTCATTGTCTTGGCCTCCCTTCCTGGAACGAAAACGACCTCTTCTGCGCCTTCATCGGGCAGAGCATCAAGGACATCCTCGATGCTGTCGCTCTGATGGTCTGACAAAGCCGTGTCTCCGCTGAAGGTAGTTACTTGCCACTCACTTTCACGGAGACTCGGCGTCACGATGTAGTCCAAACCATTCGAGCATCGAAACTGTGCGCACTGCGCCCGCGAGAGCACTCCGCCAATTTCCGCCTTGTGCATCGCTTCTTGATAGTCGTACAAGTCCTCTTCCTTAAAGGGGTCAGCTGTAACCCTGTTTCGAATTTTTCTGGTTTGTTCTTCCATTTTTATTTCCCTGTTTTGCGTCTTTTGTTAGTCGGCATTCCGCAAATTTAGGCCGGAAAGATTTCCTCCGGCCAAGCAGTCCCAACCGCATCGGTAACATTAAGCTGCGGAGAGTGCGGTTCAATCATCTTGACGCTAACAAAGCGGCCCTCGGGATGCACAAAAGCAACTTTAACGAGATGCTTGCACTTCTGACTTGCGTTTGCAAAGCCTGTATCAGCCACCGTCAGCCACGCAGGAATCGGATGCACCCACATCACCTTATCACCGGGCTGCAGCTTGAGAATATTTTCCGTCGTCATAATTTCTTCCTCCTATCGCAAACCAAACATCCGGTTAAGCCGGGATGAAATAGCAGAAACGGTCATGGGTCCAATCGGAGCCAAGGCAGGTATAGAGTACAAGAGACGAACCACTGATAGGCGTACCGTCGTCATAAGTGAATCCATAACCCGTGTTGATTCCGGTGAAATTATCCGTGCAGATGTAGGTGGTGACACTCGAACCGTTATCGAAATAAGCGAGGGTGCTACCAGGTACGCAATACTGCAGAGCGGACCACCCCTGATTCTGGTGGTCGCCCATCACCGGATACCCCAGCCAATCGAAGTAGCACGCGGAATCCACTGCGTCTGCGGTTGCCTGGCTGTCACTGTTAAAAACAGCCACATCGATGCCAACATCCGGGATAGACAGCCGCCCCATCATGCCGGGACGAGATGCCATCTGAGAAGCAACATCAACGCTTACCGGTGCAGCAGGTGCGCTGCTTTCCTGCTGAGGCTCGGGTTCAACGACAACCTCTTCTTCCACCGCCGGTTCCGGGTCGGGCTCCTGCTCCGCCTGAGTTTCAGGCTCTGCTTCTGCAGCTTCTTCTGAAACCGCCACAGACTCGCTCTCTGCCAGCTCTTCGTCTGCCGCTTCGGATGCCGCCATCTCTTCGCTTTCGGTCGCTTCACCCTCTTCGGAAGCATCAACATCCTGGCTTTCACTTTCATCGCCAGCATCAGCTTCCACAGCGTCGGTTTCTTCAACTGCGATTTCGGGAGTAGCAACTTCCGGGGTGCTCACTTCTTCAGTTACCATCGTCGGTTCGGAACTCGCCACTTCATGAGTGCTCTTTGCTGCACACACGGCACCAATGCCGATAATTGCGCAAGCAGAAACAGCAACTACCACAGCTACAGGTTTACTAATCTTTTTCATGTCTTTTCCTCCGCACTATTTTGCGTCTTTTGTTAGTCAGTTGGCCTAAAAAATAAATCCCACTTGCTTACCTCTCTTACTGTTTTAAGTATACCACTTTCTAACGATTGTGTCAACGCTTTGTATGTATTATTTCAATATTTTTTATGCACCTTTCTTATAATTTTATTGCGCTGTGATGTCACATTTCGCAGCAGCCATACCGCGTTCTTTTGCTCAACTTTAGGTGTCATTTGCCATGAAAAGCAAAAGAAAAAGCGCAAGCAGCTATGTGCTCACGCTTGGCTATTGAAGGTATCAGGTGTTGTCGGCGGTCATTTCAGCGGTGTCCGATTCAGGCTCAATGTCAGACACTGCAATTTCAGCGGCATCCTCGCTTTCCTCCTCCGGAGACTCAGCATCACTTTCCTCGTCCTCGTTCGTGCAATAGGCGTTCAGGTTCTCGTCTGCCACTGCAAATCGAATCACTCGGGGTTCACCGGTAGCATCTGCCGGAGAAAGAGTCCACATCAAGGGGTTTGCAGCGACAATATAGTATTTCCCTGTGAAATCATTCGGAACCACGACCAGACGCAGCAGAGGAATATTGAGGCCGTCATCGTCCATACTCTGTTCGGCTTTGCTGAAATTCTCCAACGCATTGTAGGCAGTGCGGAGCTCTGCATCGAACTTGGACGGGAAGGTCAGGGTAATCAGCGATGTCTCCGCGTGACGGAAAATGTTCACAGTCGGGTTCAGCATCGGAATCTCATGCACCGGGGTAGGCGCGGTGCCCCCATCATGCAAAATGTCCATATACAGTACGCAAGACGCGTTCGGCATACCGAGCTCATCATTAAAGCCCGATGCGGATACAATCAAGTTTTTCAGAGACAGGGCTTCTTTTTCGTTTTCCATAGTGTTCCTCCTTTATCGTTCATCATAATTGTTTCTTGTAGGTTGAAGGCGATTCTGTCTTTGGGGCTGGTGCGTTCTCTGATGATTGCGCTGCTGCCCACTGCGAGAAGTATTATACCGGCTTCGATTTTCCCGTTCGCGTTCAATGTCACCGTCAATCTTCTCAATGCGATAATCTACTCTACCGAGTACCTGGCGGTCGTTCACCACCGCCATTCTGTCTTTATCTTTACCCCGAATGTAGAGCATTTGGACGGGTGCTCCCGTCCGATTCTTATAGGCCCTTTGCTGCGCTGTCAATCTGATTGCAGCCTCATCGCCAGCGCCATGGGCCGCGAAAGCGCATCCTTTTACCTGGATACCCAGCAAGGCGCGGCCACGATACTGCAGCTCGTAATCAACGCCTTCTGCCACATCAGTTCGTTTGCCCGCTCTCGTGAAAGTCACGCCTTTTTCGGAAAGCTGCTCAGCGAGGAACTTTTCTGCGGCAAGTTCCCGTTCCAGACCGACAAGCGTGCGGTCGAACAGCTGGTTGACATATAGATTGACAATTTGCTCATATGTAACCTGACCGGCTTTCAGTGTCAGACCATTCCCCGCTTCAATCCTTGCGTACATCTCTCGCATCTGCTTTACGATATCCGCCTGCGTTTTTGGAGCTCTCACCGTGATATTGTCACGGAGCTGATTTGGATAGCACTTGTATTTATGCACAAGGTACTCTCTTGCCTTTCGGCTTCCGTATTCCAAAGTATGCAAGTCATCATCGCGTTCTTTGGCAAGTTTTCCGGTGAAATAGTACTTGAATAGATTTTCGGCAGTCAGTTCAATACCATCATCGGCCATCTTTCTGGCAATGTCGTTCAAGGCTCCGATATTGGTAATTCTCCCACATCGCCCTCGTGACCACTCATCCATCATAGCAACAGCGTTTTCGCCGCTTGATTTTCGGAAGAAAAGGTCCCGCTCTTCCTTGGGCCAGACCTTTTGCGCATCAATACTATTGAGTGAAAACTCCGGTTCGCGTCTTGGAACAATCAATTAACATCAGCCTCCTTCACAGCAAACACTACGCAGCGCTCGCTTGTCCGTTTTGCCTTCTGACAGGTACTGAGGATAATGACCTCATCATCAGCTGTCGGAGCGTCAACCCATGTTTCAAACAAGCTCTCGGCTTTTGCTTCTTGCAGCCATGCCTCGTACTCATCATCCGAAGAGAAACCGTTCTGGAGATAATTCCAGCAAGGCAATCCTTCATCCAAAGCCGTGCAGTCGTACCGGACCACAGAGAAGATTCTGTACGGTTGAACTTCGCCACCTACCTTGCCATACCAGATGACGGGGTGACGACTCTCGTATTCCTGGTCCTCATATTTCACAAGCGGCGAAAACATCGTCTGCGCATCGCTTCCAAAATTATGACCATGAATGGAAAAAGCCTTGCAGGTATTGAGGTCGTAGTCTCCCGGAATATAAGGAACGCCATATTGAGAAGCGCCGCCTCGGATATCGTGACGCAGGTAGAAATCCCTGTCCCCTGCTCTGTACAGAACCGGATACGAGATAATATCCTTGGCATCATCGGCATCCGCATAAACCCAGCCAGCGACTTCATCGTTCACAGCCAGCAGGCTCTCCCAGTCAATCGTGACCGGTGCATCCGTTTGCTTGATTTGGATGTCACTGCTCTTCTGCTCTACTGCTGCGACATATCCCCTATACAAGCTCTCGTTCTCTTCATCGTGAGCAGACCCTATATAAAGCAATGCGGCGCAGGCCATGACACCCGCGCCGAGCAATACAAGAGCAGCTTTCAAAATGCTCGTCTTATTCATGTGTCTTCCTCCGGGTGTAGTTGCGCGTCCGGAAGGAATCGAACCAACTGCTTCTGCACCTGCTACTGCGGATACGGCCACCGTGGCCTCGGACGCATAGTTTTTTTTTGAAGATGTCAGCCGACTTTTTGTCGTTGCCCGCTTCCCACCACGCGGAGGTCATCTTCTTGGGAAGCATCGCAATGGAGCTTTGCGCTCCACTGCGGATATGGCTGAATTAGCCGCCGATGGTCTTGCCGTGCTCGTCAGTCTTGACCTTTTCCTGAGCAATCTCAACGGTATTTTTGCCTGCGTTGGTTGCAACGGTATGGTCTTCCTTACTGACATTCAGAGTAGCGTCGCCAGTAGAAGTGTTGGCATACTGGACAGCAGAAATCGTAGAGCCAATGGAAACATCAGCGCCCTGCCACTCGTTGCCAGCGTCCTCGTCGAAGTACAGCGTGTACTTGCGTTCGGAGGAAGTCTTGTCATTGTTGCCGGTAATCTTCTCTGCGTTGGTGCCCGTGCCGTCCAAACTGACTTCGTCACCCTGGTAGACCAGAACGATGCTCTTGCCATCCTTGCTCAGATAAGCATCCTGCATGGTCAGGCCGGTATCGGGGAATTCGACGGTGGTCTTGTAATCTGCTGCTGCAGGGTCGGTGTTGGTCGTAACCTCGCCATTGACGCCTTTCTTGCCTTCAACCAGATGAATCGCAGAACCACCATCGAAGCTGCCAGCTTTCAAAGCTTCAAACATCTTGGAGACAGTGGTTTCCTGGTCGGTCGTCACAGCCTCATTGGGCGTAACGATGACAGTCAAAGTGTCGTTGGTACGCATAGCCTTGTTCTCGGCGTTGTTGATGGAGTACGAAATGGTCCGGACATCGCCAGGATTCAAATTCTGGACTGCATCCACAAACTCGGTGTTCTCCAGCTGTTTGGTGAAATCGCCATCAGTCAGGTTAGTCCCGGTAACTTCAACGGCCAGCTTACCGGCAGTGGTCTTGCCAGAGACATCAGCATGGTCGGTGAACAGCATGGAAACGCCACCCAAAGCCATAACGCCTGCTGCCGCCAGGGCAACGGCACCGGTAATCTTCTTCTTGTTTGCATTCTGCATAGCAGTGACCTTCTTTCTGATTTTTGAAATGGGTTTACTCCCACATATATAAAGAAAGCAACTATTAGCCGACCATGAGGCCGTTGTCCGCCATCGCCACGGGGAGGCTGTTGCTGATGGCATTACGCCGGAAACCCGGCGCGTAATTTTCACTTTTGCTTTTCAGCCTGCTTCCGTTCCAGTTCAGCTCGTTTTTTCTCGGCCTCAGCAATCAGCTCGGCCAATGGTTTCCGCTCAAGCATTTTTTCTTTTCCCCTCTTTCTTCTCGCTGCGTTTAGATTTCAGTTGACATTCTCCCCACAGCTAAAGCAGGGGGATTCCTGCATCAACCACCACTGCACATCAACCGAAGTTGTTGCGTCTTACACGATGTCAGACAGGCGTTACTTCCCGTGTGTCCCACGGTACGGTATGTATTAGTTTAAGCGGACTTTTCAAGTCCTTTACGCAAAATGTTAACGGCAGCGTTTTTGTCGCGGTCGTGAACCGTGTGACAAGACGGACATTCCCATTTCCGGATGCCAAGGTTCTTAACCTCTTTGTTCTGGTATCCGCAGCAGGAACAGGTCTGGCTGCTTGGATAGAATGTAGGTACACGAATTACTGTACAACCGTACCAATAGGCTTTGTACTCCAGCATGCTAAAGAAAGACGACCACGAAACACTGGAAATAGCTCTTGCAAGTTTATGATTGCGAAGCATTCCCTTTACATTAAGGTCTTCGATGCAGATGGTTTGATTTTCACGCACCAGCATAGCAGACTGTTTTTGAAGGAAATCGTTTCGTTGATTAGCAATCTTTTCGTGGGCGGCAGCGACTTTTACACGCTGCTTTTCACGATTACGAGAGCCTTTCTGTTTGCGGGCCAAACGCCGCTGTTCGCGAGCAAGTTTTTTGGCTTTCTTCTCCAAGTATTTTGGGTTATTAACCACAGTACCGTTACTATCGGAATAGAATTCTTTGAGTCCAACATCAATTCCTACTACACAACCGTTGTTCGGCATAGGCTGAGGGTCATATTCCACATTAAGAACTACGAAATATTTGCCAGTGGTTGTGCGCACTACCGTTGCGTTGTGAATCGCACCAATCTCCATAGACTGATGAACTTTTACCCAGCCGATTTTCGGTAAGCGAATACGCTTATTAGAAATGCGTATACCGTTACCAATATTGAGCGTGCGGTATGATTGTTTGGTGCTTTTTTTGCTTTTAAATCTTGGATGTGCAGCCCTATGCTCAAAAAAGTTTGTGTATCCGGTATCAAGGTTTCGCAGCGCTTGCTGCAAAGCAATGGAATCCACCTCTTTGAGAAACGCGTAGTTTACATCCTGCTTGAGCGCTGTCAGCATAGCAGATGTTTGCTTGTAGCCGCACTTCTCCCCGCTTTTGAAAGCGTCGTCCCGCATAGCAAGACCCTTGTTGTAAATGAGCCTGCTGCAACCGAGAGTACGGTCAATCAGATTTCGCTGCTCTCTGTTTGGGTAGATTCTAAATTTTACGCCCTTTTGAAATACCATTTTTATTTTACCCTTTAAGCAAAAACTTGGTTTCACTGCGCCTTATATCCCCATGGCTAAAGCAAGGGGTTTTACGGCGCTTGCGATAAACACCGCCAACAACTACAAAGGCAATCGCAAGGCCCACCCGCATAGCTTTTACTGCGGAGTTATGATAGATGTCATCGACGCCAGACTGAATAGAAGAACTGACTTTGGATGGAACTGTAATGACTACCGTTTGCTTTGGCTGGGGAGTTCCGCTCGGCTGGTTATTGGTCCCGGAGCTTGGCGCATTTTTCATCGTCACTTCAAACACCCAATTTGTATCAAGAACGCCCCCCTGCGCCTCATTGCCAACTGTGGCAGGCAATGTCACGGCCATATTCATCTCAGCTTTTTCACCGTTCGGAATCGAAACCTGTGTATTCTGCAACTGCTGAGCGTTGCTCATTGTGCCATCATACAGATTGGCATTGCCCTGCGTCACCTTAACGGTCAGATAGTTGTAAAGGTCAGGATTCGTTTTATCTTTCAGTGCGTCCTCAACCCGTACCAGGCGAACCTTGATATCAGAACCAGAGGTGTTGGAAATCACCGCCTTCGTGGTAATCACATCACCGGGCACGATTTCACTTTCTGCGAAAAGGTTTCCTTCTGCCTTGAGATTCAGCTTTTTGTCGTTGGCGTTCCAGCTTGCCGTGAGAGCCGTGCCAGCACTCTTATATTCCTGTGCAAACGCAACACTCGCCATCGAGCACATTGTCATCGCAGCGGCGATAAGCAACGCTGCAATTTTTTTTACCTCGTGCTTTACCATCGTTCTTCATTCCTTCCTAAGTCAGCACTTTTGACATAATAGTTAGTTTTATTCCGTATTTTTTATGCCGCCATGTTCTAGCGGCTCTCTAATTCCATTATATCATATCTAACCGTTATGTCAATACTATTGACTATATAATATATATCGGCTGCGTGAGAATTTTTCGATTGCAGCGGTCCTCATAAATTTGCCGTACCTTAGCATCGTCAAACATATCGAGCTTCTCACACAGATTATTTGCAGCCTCAATCAGCACCGGTACTTCCGTGTGCTTCACGAGTTCTCGAAGCTGTTCCATCAGCCGCTCTTTATTGTTGCTGGTCATCAGCTGGTTCAAAAGACAGACTTCATCAAAGTCAAAGCTTACCGGCTGGTTCGCTGCATAGCGCAGCCGAGTCATTGCGCGGCGGCTTGTCCAGTAGATTTGATTCAGCAGTTCCAGATACTGTTCGGGATTCTTACCCTCTGCGCCATTCCAGGCGGCAAAGAAGAGAATATCGTTGCTGGGCTCAATCGCGTTGATACGCAACAATACGCTTGCCGCACACTCTGTCACGAGGCCCACATAGAGCTTGTCGGTATCGGGCAGTCTCCGTTCTGCCTCGAATCGTGTCAGTCCACAGATTGCTGCTTCCGCAATAAGGCTCTTGTTTTCAGTCGCAAGTTCCAGGGTATTCTTCTCTGCGTTGTAGTAAGCGAGTTTTCCCGTCTCGCTGACCGTGGCAATATCACAATCCATCAGAGAACGAAATCCCGTGACGATATCGTCAGGAGTAAGCGGGTACTGGTCCTTGACATCTTCAGAGTCATCATCGGGAACGGTCTGGGAGATATCATAGAGATGGACCGGCGCATAACCGATACAGGTTGTTGCGAATTCTACACTTTTGTTAGACACCGCATTCTGCTCTGCATCTTCAGTGATATAGGCATCCTTGCCCACACCAACGGTAGGCTTGAGCAACACCACTGGTTTCACATCACGCGGGAGAGTGCGGCGATACCATTCCGTCCATGCTTTATACCCTCCTACCGCCGTGGCATTTGGCATCTGCATACGGAGCAGCAGCACATTATCGGGCGACAGTGAAGGATGCGCGGCCATCGCTTTGAGAGTTTCCTTCAAAGCTGCTGTATCTTTGCATCCCGCCACTGCTTCCGTCAAAAGTGTCTCTTTCCAACCCACCATACATTTCAGCCTCCGTCTTTCCGTCTAAAAACACCTGCCTCATGCAGGATTCCATACGCCCTACCAGACGAAATACCGTAATGCCGTGCAATAGCTGCGACCGACATATCGGGATTCCGGATTGTCATTTCAATCATCTGCTTGTTCCGTTTCGCAAGCCGTGCCTGGCGGGCCTTGGCGACAGCCCTTGCCTGCTTGCTGCCATCAACCTGATTTGCGAGGATAACATAAATACGGGCTCTACTCAAATTCTGCCCTTTGGCAATTTGCCTTACGGGAATTCCAGCGTTGTACTGTGCCGCAATATTCTTGTTGCGCTCGGTATAGCAGCTAACCGTGCGCCGTTCATAGCGCTTATAGTCCGGATACTTCCGCAGAATAACATATGTCCGCGTCAGCGACAAATGATGTGCATCTGCGATGTCCTTGGGGGCCATTCCGTTCCGGTAATCGTTAATGATGTCATTGTCTCGCTCCATCTACCCATTTTTCATTATATTTTCTCCTTTTCTGAAGTCTAAAAGTTGCCTTTCCTCATAATTGCTTATACCAGATTATTTGCGGCGCTTCTTGCCGCGCTTCTCCTTTTCGAGCTCTGCCTTGGCACGAGCAATTCTGCGTTCGTTATCACGCTGGATTTTTTCGTACTGCTTGCGTTCCTTGGTGGTCAATTCTCTCGGGTGCTCTGTATCGCCGGTATCAGAGACATTCGGGGCCTTGACGGTCGCTGTCCGGAAATATTCCTGACGGGCCTTGATTTGCTCGTCGTACAGTTTCTTCTGTTCACTCATCCAGACATCGTAGGCTTTTTGCCGCTTGAGCTGGTCCTCAAAGCTACCGTCTGTGTTGTGTGCGTATTCCATTGGCTCAATGCCGCAGGGATACTCAGCTTCGGTATAGGCAGTGATAGGCGGAGCGCCTGCCATCATGTCTCGGATAGCCTGATTTTCTGCGTCCTCAGCAGAAAGTTTATCCTCGATTTTTTTTCGAGCTTTCTTTTTTCTGTTGGCTCTTACTGCCAAGCAAACAGCCACAACGGACAGTACTACTGCTGCCAAAATAAGCAGCAACAGCCAAATCTCAATATAGATACTGCGGTCAGGAAACTCAAAATAGATTCGACTTGTCATGAATCCCGCCACAGATGAAGTGTCTAATTCCACTCGTTTTCATCTCCTTTACAATCCAGCAAACTCCCGCATCACATCAGAGAGCATCGCAGCATCCTCTGTCCCAACTCCATAGTCAGGCTCTGAGGGCTGCACCTTTTCCAGACCAGCACTCGGAGCAGCTTCCGGCATCTGGTCGGGCTTTTCCGTTCTGCGTGTTGCCATTTCATCAGGGTTTGCGGCTTTCGGCTTTGCGTGGCGCACTGTCCTTTTCCCGGTTGAAGGCTGACCTGTGAGGAGAATTGCAAGCTCTTCCTCGGTCATGTCCTTGCCGCCCAGATAAGTGTAGATTGCCCGCGCTACCAAATCGCCCTTGTGCATCCTCGGTGCTCTGCGGAGCATTTCCGCTGCATACCGCTGGATGTCTTTGCTTTCTCTAAGACCAATCGTGTATTTCACAGGCGTTCACCGCCCATCAAATCTCATTTGGATGCGAAGCCTTGTACAAGATTTCGTAGCCCTTGCAGTTGGCCGCGAGGTCATCCACCACAATAGCCGAACTTCCAATTCGGGGGTTTCCAAGAATTCGTTCTTTCAGCAGTACCGCGCCACCGCCGCAGAATACCGGACGCACCGTGCGCAAATCGATATCGCGTTCCCGAAGTTCCGAAACGATTTCAGTAACATAGTCATCAGCTTTCGCACGAATCAGATTTTTTACATCTGCCGGAAGCTCACTCTGCTTGCCCATCAGCACTGTATCAATGCTGTCTTCAGTGAGTAGCAGGTCCCAGCCAGCGCTGACTTTGCTCTTGATGGAGTTGTACATCTTCGTCACGCCCAGCTCCAAAGAATCGCAAGCACTGACTACCGGACGACCGCTGTGAACCGGAAGATAATCAACGGTGAATCCACCAATATCGATAACGCAGGCATCCGATGCACCTTTAATCTGGCTGTAAACAGTCATCATCGCACCGAGGCCCTGCACAAAAACGAAGGCATCATCAATCCGAATTCGAAATGGCTGACCATCAAGTTCAAACTCAATCGGACCACGGTTGAGGAAATACTGTCGAAAAGCCTTGTGCATCATGCCGTAGTGGGCGGGCGGCAATCCGATAAGCAGCGTCACCGGGATGGTCTCCCCTGCCCCGACATGCATTCCACTTGCACGAATTTCCTTGGCAATGCCGAAAAGCGTCAAGATAAATGCAGTTTCATCTTTTGTCTTGTCCCGCTGGTAGCCCTTGCGCTTGTCGCTCAGGATATAATACTTGCCTTTGTAGTGCAGAATATCGCTGCCAAAACCCGGGCGTGTGGGGCTTTCCACGATACCCGAGACAAACACTGCGTTTTTGGTCTTGGTCTGTTTATTGCCATTGTCGATACTAATGACCATGGTGGTTGTTTCTCCTCTCTATTTATTTCACTATATTGACATTGTTGTTAGTGTTCGTTTGAAGAAAAGAAGCTGGGATGAAAACAGGAAAATAGCCATTCCAGCTATTATCATTATATCGCTCTTTTATATGTTTGTCAATGTTTTTCGCACTGTTTTGCGACATTTGTTTGTCGCAAAAGCAGCAAAAAGCATTGCGCATATTCTCACCGGTATCCCGTCCCGTAATCAGTGCAGCGGTTGCTGTTTTCAGGTCGATTTCCACCGCAGGTTTCTTCCAGACCGGGTGCCTTTTGAGCTTCTTTACGGCATCACTGCCAGACAGTGCAGAGGCATCAAGCATGTAAAACTTCCGATTCATCATATCAATGCCGAGGAGAATTGCGTTTTCCTTTACAAGGTGGCTGAACTTTTCATCGCGCAGGTGCATCTTCCCTGTTCTGGCCCAGAACTCCGTGCCATCACATACAAGCTCAACCTTACGAGGACCATACTTGCCATAGCTGACGGTCATGTCCGCCGTGCCCTCTACTCTGCCACAAGGAAGAATTTCTCTGCAGCAGTCTGCTCCACTGAGAGTCACCTTGCAGCCTGCTTCTTCGAGACGCAGCACAATGAAGTTTTCGACAGTCCAGGTGGCAACAATATCCATGCCGTACTCGTCCTCAGTCCGGCTGTCACGCTGGTGTTTGCAGGAAGCAAGGTTCGCGTACTCTTTCGGATACTGTTCCCTATACGGCACTGTGCGGCTTTTGTCCACGAGTGCCACTGCGCTGCTTCCGTAGCCAAACTGCCGCGCAATATCCGCAACAGACTTACCATAGACTCTCTCATACTGCTCATTGAGATAATCATACATACGCTGCATAGCCTTCTCCTCCTGTCTCTATTATCTAGTCTACTTATTTCGCACAGTTTAGAAAGAGGCTTACATTCGTTTATTTAATCGTTAATTCGTTTATTTCGACATAAATAAAATAGAAAAAGCGCCCACCGCATATAAGCAGCGAGCGCCGATTGTTTATAATGTGATTCTCCTAATAGCAATTTACAGCAACAAAATATTTTGACTTTTCTGCAAACAAATAGCCTGCCGAGATTTTTCCCGACAGGCATTTGGCGTTTCGCTTTAATTTGCGCGGTTAGCTTCTTCGAGGCGTTCCAGGTCTTCCTTAGTCATATCTTTAAGATTGGTGTTCATGAGCTTATAGAGCTGCGTATTCTTCGGATAGGTATTATCGAAAGGTACGAGGTTCTTGCCAACACTCAGCAAGCCCTGACCGGCTTCACTGCCGGTGATATAAGAGAGCTGTGTATCAGAGAGATTGAGAAGGGTTGCGAGGCTGCTTCTATCGAGCGGAGCCTGCTTCAACATTTCCAAGAACTCAGCGTTACTGAGCATTGAACGACATGTATCGTTGGTCAGGAGGTCCTCGACATTCTGAGTGATGCCGGTGATAATTCCGCCGTACTTACGACTTCTTTTCCATAAGGTCTTTAAGAACTCTGCGGAGTACTCGTCCTTAAATAAGAGGTAAATTTCATCGAAAACGATGTGGGTATTACGGCCTCTAATGCGGTTCTGAACCAATTTGTTCCAAATAGCATTTGTCAGAACACGCATGGCAAGAGGCTTCAAAGAATTGCCGAGGTCTTTGATATCGTACACCGTCATGCGGCAGTGTGCATCTACATCATGAATCGTAGTCTGATGGGAAAACAGGTCAAGTGAACCTTGGGTGTAAATTTCCATCGACAGAGCAAGTTCACGAGCAGCGGGTTCATGGAATGCAGTCAGCTGCTGCTGCAAATCTTTCAGCGTTGGGACCAGGCGCGGGTCAGGATGGCCTGCGATGTATCCTTCCATGTACGGCTGGTAGCAAAGCCGCATCGCTCTATCGACCAAACTCTGGCAGCCTTGCGGCAGCGGATAGCGGTCAGAGTAGATGGACTGGCACAAACCAAGCAAGAACGGGAGCTGGTTGGCGAGCGGGTCATTATCCTCGTCGTCAGTATACGGCGGCAAATCCATTGGATTGATGTAATTGTCTTTATCACCCAGCTGGAATCGTTCAACACGGGCAACACGCCCAGTGGTGCTCAACTGATTGAGGGTGTACGCCATAAGTCCGTATTCGCGGTCGGGGTCGAGGACGATGAGGTCGTCCGAAGTCTGCAAGACAACATTCATAATTTCCGCTTTAGCGGCAAAAGACTTACCACCACCAGGAGTCGCGAGAATCCAGCCATTGCCGTTCTGCAAGCTGCGGCGGTCTGCCATGACGAGGTTGTGGGAGACGGCGTTCATTCCGTAATAAAAGCCGTTCCTCATGTTCAGCTCTTGACAGTTAAACGGGAAAAAGACTGCTGCCGTTTCTGTAGTCAGAGTGCGGTGGAGCGCCAGATTATTGTTGCACAGCGGGAGCGAAGAATTAAATCCGTTCTCCTGCTGGAAAGTCAAGGTCTGAATCCCTGCCAGGTGTTTACGGGCCACGGTCTGAATTGTATCAGTCTGCTCATCAAGTTCCTCAACGCTATCGGCAAAGTGGACGATAGTGAGGCAAATCTCGAACAGCTTCTGGTTACGAACCTGCAAGTCATTCAACATCTCGTTTGCTTCACGAGCGTTCAGTTTCAAGTCCTCGCTAATAAGGTCGCCAGAGTAACCTGCCTTGGCAGCACGCTTCTGCGCATCGACCACATTGGAGTTTACATTCGTCAGATGGTTTTTCGTTCTTTTCAGTGCTTCCTCTTGGGGAACGCTCTGGTACTGTACACTGCACAGCATTGAAAAATCGAGGCTGTACAGCTCTGTGTAAAAGTTGGTACTCAACTGAGACGGAATGTGGGCGAGATATTCCACGCGTCCGTAGTTCTTCTCGCCGAAGCGGAAGTGGCTTCCTTTCCATTCCATCGAGTCGGGCCCGATGGCATCTTTGGTACTCAGGCCCATGCGATGAAGACTGTCAAAATCAAATACCTTCTGCCCGTCATCCAATACACGGGTCTTAGCGCCGAAATCATCTTCCGCGCCGCGATTGTAGATGTCGTACAGAATATGCAGTATCTCGGTGCTGGACAGCGGCTCGCAGTCGGCCTTTCCAATCTTGGAGACCAAATTGACAATGCTCGTATCGTACCGTGCAAACTGGACGGCGGCGGCTGCTGCTGACTCAGCTTCAACACTTACAATGAGATATCGGTCAGAGGTAAGGTTCGAGCGGCCCTGTTCGAGCTTCTCGCGAAGCATCGCATTCTCTTCTTCACGAAGGCCGTCAAAGCCATCGTTTTTGTAAGGCATCAGCACATTCTTTTCGAATTCTTTCTTATCATATGCGTGATTGTTAATCACAATCTGGAATTTCTGGTTAGCATCAAAACTGTTGAGAAGGTTACAAAAACGCAGGTACAGTTCCACCTGCTCGGACTCCGCGACCGCGCCGAAATTGAGGTCCTGCATCTTATATGCGTGGCAGAATACCCCATCGTCAGTTTCGATAATCCCTGCATCAGGGTACACCCGTCTGTAGGGCAAAGACTGCTGCACGGTGGTCGGGACTTTGAGTGCTTTCGGCTTCACCTTAATCGAACTCTTGCTATTCTTCTTTTTCATATCTGTCTCTCCTCCTAAGCGATGTCTTAGCCGGAGCGAAAGCTCCGTTGCCTATCCCCCACCCCGTAGCGGTGCATCCTTGTTTAACAGGGGGACTAGCCGCATTTCAGCGGCCATTGTTCACGCGACTCCTTTCAAGGATTCGCTGAACTTTTTTGCTTTCTTTTTCTCTGCCCGTGAGCGCTTATCAACTGCGAGCTGCTGTTTCTGCTTTTCCCTTTTTGCGTAGGTCTTGCAGATGCTGTCATATGGGTTCTCAATCTTGTACTTGCGCCGTGTTGGGCGAAGAACATTGTAATTTAGCCACATCAGAGCGAACTGTTCCATATACAATCCTTGCAGCATCGATTTCGGTACAAAGCCAATCGCCAGTGCTGGGATAGCAGTCACTACGCAGATACCAATGCAAAGGTCCATCGACAAGTAAGGTTTAATGAAAATCCATACGAGGGTGATGATTCCGCCGCCCAGAATCAAGCCAACAACTTGACGCATCGTAAAAGGACCAATAGCAGCAGCGGGCATATCATCGATGTCTTTGGGCATTTTCAAAGCTTGCATCCTATCACACCTCCTTAACCTGCACCGCAGATTTCTTTCGCAAAGCTGCCGGATTTACCGATAACGCCCACCATTGCAAACAGCAGAACGAAATTAGCAATGATGCTGTGAGATGACTCGGTGGAAACTGCACTGCTTATCATTCGGAAGCAAATCATACCACCTACGATAATGACGCCCTGCAAACAAACCGCTAAGAACGAATGCAGGTATCGAACTGCTGTCGGGTTTGGACCACCGGCGTAACAGTCAGCCAAAGGAAGCGGAGCAAAAAACACCAAAATATATAGCTGGATTGTCCGCATATAGCAAATAACCTGAATGTAGAGGTAGCAAACCTTTACGGCTAGGGATGCGATGAACAGCGACATATACTCCATCAGCCGTGAGAAGACGCCGGTGTTGGCATTTACGCGGTCAATAAACTGCTGGTCCACAATTGCCTCTGGCAGTTCACCGCTCCCTGCTGCATCAAGAATTTTCTGACCAAGCGCTGAACCGATATCAATGAAACCTGAGAGCAAATCGTACCCATATGCCATCAACGCGGCTGCGGCAATCAGCATGATGCCGGACTTGATAAAAGCATCTGTATTCCAGCGGCCTTCCTGCGCTTCTCGAAGCATGTTGACCACAAAAAACGCAACGCTCAAAGAAAGTGCGATAGAAAACACAACGCCGTACATCTTTTCGAGGATACCTTCGTTATCAATCCAGACCTTACGCAAGGTCGAGCCGGGAGCAAGGATTGCATTGTTCTGGACATCCGCCCCAAAGCCGCTTTCGCCGTTAATTTCGCTCAAAAGATTATTGAACTGGTCTTTCATCAACCCAGAAGTGATGTACTCGGTTACTCCGGTATCAGCACCGCCGTCATCTTCTGCATAAGCTATTGTGCCCGTCATGCACACCAGCGTGACAACCGTTACGAGAATCGCAAGGAAACGCCGCGTCTTATTTACTACACACACATAAAATCTCTCCCTCCTGTTTTTCTCGCAGCTTCAGCCGGTCTAACCGTTCTGACCGTTGCCCACATCTGCCCCGTGGAGGCACTGCGCATTGAGATGCAACCCAGCAGTTAAGCTGGGCATTGAAAAACGGGCGGGCTTTGTTTCCCACCCGCTTCTCTTCCCTTTCGGGAAGTTTGTTCTTGCCGTTAAGAGGGCATGACGACCGTAATGCCAATCTTGGAGAGCAGGACGCTTGCAAGGCCCTTCAAGCCAATCAATACGATACCGACGACCATTAGCTGCGTGGCACGGCTCTTGGCTTCTGCGTCATCGTTCTTCAGGGACATCACCAACTGAAAGAGGCCCCACACCGCCAAGATAATGCCAATGTACATGGCTACGGTAAAAATAATACCGAGAACGGAGCCCATGATTTCCTCAATCGAAATTCCGTCCGGATTGATTGCACACATAACAGGTGCAACCGTCATCATTGCGCTCATTGCAGCAGCGGTGCAAGATGCCTTGCTCAGCTTCTTCTTGCTGATGCCGCTGGTCATGGCAGAAACTACATTTGCGACCTTTTCCTTCACGGCAGCGACCGCCTCTGCGCCCTTTTCCTTCAGACGCGTAAAAATTGCCATATAACATCACTCCTTCTTGTGAATGCTTCCCCCACTGTCACTGGCAATTTGTGACCGTGGTTAATATAATCGTCTGAGATTATTAGCCAGAACAACTTGTTCTGTTGCCCGCTGCGACCCGCGTGGAGGGTATCTCATCTCGCAGCAGACCGTGAACCCGACGAAAAATTCACGGTCAAGGGAAGTTACCTTCCCGAAAAGCAGCTCGGAGGAAGTTAAGCTGCTATGGAGCACCCGACAGGATTTGAACCTGCAATGCCGGGGTTAGGGACCCGGTGTGTTATCCGTTACACTACGAGCACATAAAAAAAGAGTGAACAAGATACGCTGCCAGCCTTAGCAGCTTCACTTGTTCACTCTAGTTCTTAAATCTTACACATCACTGCGCAAGCAGCATACCGTATTTTGCGATACGCCCCACCTGCCCGAAAGCAGCGTGGTTTCAGAAAAAGCGGGTATCGGAATCTATCAATTTTCCGGTCCACTTCATTTCTGAGCCAGCGGGAGTATATTCTATATTTCCCACTAAATTTATTTTACCACCGTCTAACAATTATGTCAATAGCTTTTGCGCATTATTTCAAAAATCTTCCGCATCATCAGGGGGCATAAAGCTGCTTCCATTCAGCTCGCCGTCGCTATCGAGAGCTACATCTTGTGCAAAGGGGTCGTCCTCCGCATCGTCCTCCTCTGCATTCTCAGGAGGCTCCAAAGAATCTACCTCTACGACAAGCTCCTCTTCGTCCCGCAAAATCAGTTCCTTGCAGTCAGCAATCGCGTCTTCCAGGCTGTACCCTTCAATGCCGTCACGGAATTCAAAGTCAGAATCGAAGTTATCCGTTGCAGGTGCATAAGCTTCAAAGAATTCCTCCTGCATGTTCTGATTCTTCTTTTCGACTTCCTCTGCATCCTGCGGGGTCAGGCATTTATGGCCTGCGAGACTTACAGCAATAGGCTGCTGCTCTTTCTTCTTGTCATCCCGGAACTTCGCAATATCCTTGTTACTTCTGCACCGATTCTTTTCACGCTTTTTGCTTACCTCGGCCTGCTGCGCTGCCACCATTTTTTGCTGTTTCTCCCGCTCCATATAAATCTGACGGAACGGGTAAATCTGTTTCTTATCCGCGTCACCGGTGAGGTGGTAATTGGGATGTTTCGGGTAATCGTATTTCTTGTCCATGAAAGCTCGGAGAGAACGAATCAGAACAATTTCACAGGAGTTATCCAAGATACCGATTTCGTCCTGAGTCATGAGGTCACGGCCCTGCTGGCTGAAATTCTTGTTGGAGCCGCCCTTGCCGCCGATACTTCTTCCGTGGCTCATACCGGTAATGGTAGTCTTACCGAGGCTTTCGGAAATCCACTTGGCGGTCTCTGCGCCACGGCCACCGAGGAAAATGGTGGTATCAGCGTTGTCCATGATACCACCGTAGGTATCCTTGTACATGGATTTAAGCTGCGAGAGCGACTGCAGAATAACGGACGCTGAGATGTTATAGCTGCGGATAACGGCAAAGACCTTATCAAAATTCGGAATCTCACCGATGTTCGCGAACTCATCAAGAAGGAAACGCACTGGAGTCGGCAGGAAGCCATTGTATTCTTTTGCTGCGTGGCGCATCAGAGAATCAAACAGCTGGGTGTACATAAGAGCAACCAAGTAGTTGAAGGAGGTATCACTGGCGGAAACCACGCAAAACAGAGCAACCTTCCTGTCGCCAATATGCGTCAGGTCAATATCATCAGTGCTCGTCAGGTTTGCAATCTTTGGCATCTGGAAATCAGCCAAGCGGACGCCCGCGCTGATAAGAATAGATTTTGCAGTTTTGCCCGCTGCCATCTGGTAGATTTTGTACTGACGCACTGCAAGGTCAGGAACATACTCGACACCGTTCTCCCGCGCATCACGCTCAGTATCGACTTCGAGAGTCTTGAACATAATATCCAGCGTGGAAAGAGCTTTGGGGTTTGCTTCATCGACTTCTGCATATTCCAGCATCCGAATGACATTGCCCCAGTTCTGGTCCTTTTTCGGGCAGCGATGATACAAATACAGACAGAGTGCGGTGAGCAATGCAGTCTCGGACTTTTCCCAGAAGGGGTCTCCGGAGCCTGAACCACGAGGATTCGTATTGCTGATAACCGTCTTCACCATTTTCTTGACATCGGTATCATCTTCGAGGTAGCAAAACGGATTGTAATGGTCACTGTACTGCATCTCCACAGTATCAAAGACCTTGATTTCGTATCCTTCCTTCGCAAGAGCGCCACCGATGGTTTCAAGCAGCTCCCCTTTCGGGTCTGTAACCACATACGAAGCATTCATCTGCAGCAGATTCGGCTTAACAAAGAAGCGGCTCTTACCACTGCCAGAACCGCCGACAACGAGGATGTTATTGTTGAGCCTTGTCTTTCGGCCATCCATTGACAATCTGATGTTCTGGCTAAGAATCATGTTGTTACTCTTACCGTCCGGCGCAAAGTTTGGTTTGCCGATGGGGTCAGAATATTTCTTGTTATAGCCCTTGATGTCCTCGTTCCACTTGGCACTGCCAGCTTCAATACCAGCAGCATCGTGGTGGTTTCGCTGCTCATCAATGTAGAAGTAAGCAGCCACACAAAACGCGGCCATCGTCACACCGCTAAGTGCATCAAGGTTGATGGCGACATCAAAAGGGTTGTGCATGATATGGGAACTGACAGCATTGATTGCAGCGAGCAGTTCAATATCAGGATTCTCCTGCATGATTGCCGTCGCGTGCATCGTAACAAAAATCAGCATCAGGAAGACGAGGATACCGAACACAATATACTCGACCGTATTTTTCTTTTTCGGTTTCATGGGTAATCACCTGCCTCACAGCTCCCTGCTGTCGGTTCCATATCGAACGGTCTCTTGCTGCTCTTTCAAGCTGCGAGAGATTTCTTCGTCACGCTGGTTCTCGGTGCGTTCGGAGTATTTCTCATGCACTTCAATTTTCTTATTGTTGAGGTATTCAGCAGCGGCTGCTGCATGGGCAATGCCTTCCTCGTATCGGTCGTTCTGACATTCGGTCTGGAAAAACTGAGTATAAGAGATAGTCGGGTCCGTCATCGGATTCTCGTGCTGCAAAGAGTAAGAGTTGTCAAGGGAAAGCTTCAAGTCGTAAACATCACGCGCCTGCTGCTCCTTGGCGTTTGTTTCTTCGACAACCCGTTCTGCCGCACTGGGACCTGACGGGATAATTTCCTTGCGATTGGCAATAATCGCATCACGCTGTGCGGATTCCCATTCTTTCTGATTTACAGCAACAGGATTTTTTAATTCTGCAACTGCTTTCAAGCTGCGTTCGTAGCAATCGGGTACACTGCGCTGTACGGTGCTGACCACCTTGTTGTCCTTGTACATCTCGACGGAATCTGCTGTCAGATGTAGATAGTTTCCGGGCTGGTCCTTGGAAACGATGAAATACTCCTGCTCCAAATCCTCCCGTGTAAGGATTGCTCGGCTGCTCTCACGGCCTGCAATGCGATACTCAATTTCCTCCCGTACTTTGGGCCCCTGCTCGCCGGTCAACTGCCAGCCCATGTTCTTCAAGATGTCGTCCATCTTTGCTTTGTCGTTGAACAGAATCTTGCAGACACTTCCATCCTCTACTGCAACGGCAGCAAACTGAAAATTCTTCTGTGCTGCATAGTGCCGGATGAGTTCCAACTCCACCATATCGATGCCTTCGATGGAATACACGCCCTTGCCTGCATACTTTTCAGTGAAGCGCTCCGGGGACATTTCGGTTTCGAGCTTGCGTGCCTCAATCAGCATCTTGATAGCCTCTTCGACCTTCTCAGAATCACAATCCCTGTAGCGGATACAATAGCTGTCATCGCCAACCACAGTTGCCGTGATAAACGGGGTATTCTGATTTTTCATCTGCTCGGCGAAATCAAGGTAGTCGCTCTTGTGGACAAATACGGACTTCATCTTCCCGCCCTTGTCCATATACTTCTGAAACTCTTTCGTGATTCCATAGCTGTCCAGCAGTTTGTGCTTCTCGCGCTCCGCTTCGCCTTTTTGCAGCTTGCTTGCCGCTGCACCTGCACCCTTTTCCATTGCTGTTACCATGATGTTCAGCATCTTACTTGCCGCACGGTTCATCTTTCGGTTCGCGTCAGCGGTAACTGCATCACCATTCAAAGCCATATTATCAGCTCCTCTCTCTTTGGCCTATAATATAATTTTAACGCTAAATTGTTATTTTGTCAATATTATTGACATATTTATTAGCTGAATGAGGAGTCTTTTTTGCCCTTGCAGTTATCTGATTCGCCTGCCTGCTGCTGTACCCTCGCCTGACAAAAGCCCTCCGGCTTGAAAAATACCATATTTTTGATTTTTTAAGCGTAAATTTCTATTGATTGCTGATTTCTCACAGTGGGACCCCCTACTAGCTACGCATTGAGTGCTGATTTCTCACACCTATAATAAAAATAGGCAGAGAGAAGGCGAAGAGAGAGCGGCGGGGGGGGGCTCGGAGCGGGCAGTGGCGGATGGCTTTTCATGGCAATCTAAAGGCACAGTTGAGGTTGGAAAGCACTGGCAAGCAAGGCGTTACGACTGCTTCAAAGGTCATGGGCTAAAGAATTGTTTTTGAAGTTGGCATAAGGAATGCTAAGGCTCATGACTTTGACTCGTTTTGGCAGCGTACAGTAATGCATCGTAGGGGTTCGAGCTATGCGGACGGTAGCGTCATAATGCGCATGATGGAATGAAGCGTCCGAAGTGTCCCAAAATTCAAAAAACGGTGCCTTAACCCTCTTCTTTCCCTCCCCCTTTGGAATGGGCGTTATGGCTTGCGTACCAGGCTGCTGCATAGGCTAGGTTTAAGAGCTTTCTAGGATGTCCTAAGAACCGCTACAGGATAGGCGCATCATACAGCGGGAAGCATTATGCAATCGTCACGGAACATCATAGGCAGCATTATGCAAACGACACTCCTGTGTTCACATGGAACAAGCAATGGGCACTGCTATGCAACAGGCTGTGGTCATGCTATGCGATTATGCAAACACACACGCCAGCGAAGAGACATCGTACAAAAGCAGCAGCAATATGAACACGCCAAGCTTCATACGGACACCAGGACATCAATGCCGAGCGAGAAGGTATTATGCCAAAGTAGATAAGCACCCCGCCAAGTAGAGCACTACATTAGCCAGGCAGAAGTATGCCACGCCCTAATGCTTCATCCAGAACGGGAAAGCTTGTATTGCAGCACTCACATGGGCGTTATGCCTCCCACCTCTGTGCTGGCAGGAAACAAAACAGTATGCACCGTAGGAATGTCAGGAAAACAAAGCAAGTGCCTATGTATGAGTCATGGCGAGAACATACCACATCATCAAGTGTGAACTTCTCCGCTTGCACTCCTCATTCGATGGGCACGAGCAATGCTGTTTGTACGGGGCCTAAATGAACCAGCTTTCGCTTTGCAGCCTTTATCCAGCTGCCTGTTTGAGAGACCACTCCCCTCCCCTTCCGTTGTTTCATCCAGAACGGAAAAACCTTCAACAAGTGTACCAGTTTAAGTGTTGTCCTCACACCTTGCCTCAACACCAGAAAACAATGTCATGCTGTATTAAGCCAAACATGAGTTTTTTTCAGGGCTGCCATCCAACATGGGTAAGTTTTCAAACCATCCGGGTACAGTGCTACATCGGTATTTCTTGACATACGCTTTTACGAGTTCTGACATTTGAACCATGAGATTTTTTCTGAGGCAAACTGTTGAGGAGGGTAAAAAATGCAGCGGTCAATTCAAGAGTGAGAGCTTTTTCACGCACACTTTGAATATAGTACAATCATTTTGTATAATTCGTAGCAAATTATACGGCCTGTATTTGCGATTAAGACATCTTGCTTGCTCAAGAGTTCACTAACAAGCGAATGATTCTCTGCTCGGATGAATGGCATCGGTTCATAATCGACATTCATGGTCTTTGTGGTTGGCATTTCCCATGTGGCAATTTGTATCCCAACAGAAAGGATTTTACCGTTTTCTACCGTTCAGCGGAAAATTTCTCATCGTTAAAAGTCACTTTGTCACGGATAACACCATCTTTTTGGCGCTGATTCGTTATATAAATTTTACTTCCCATACTCTGAAAAAATGTCATAGTTCGTAGCTTGACTTCTCTTTGCTTATGTTAAGGATTTATACTTTACACGGGTGTATACACCCGTAATTCACTATACGCATTGTTTTTTTTCTTGTATTTTGTACGGTCTGTGCGTATCCTCATGCCAAAATGAGATTTATACATCCTCTTACAGGGTAAAAAATCCGACGAAGATTTTACCGCCGCCAGCATCCAAAAGACTGGATGCCATCGTTCACCGGACGGGGAAGCGCCTCTCTTTTCAGAAACAGCCTATGCCAGAGCGTCAGTGCAGAACGGAGACAGAAGAATCAACTATGACATTTTTTCAGAGCAAAAACGCGTAGAGGGTAATAGCAGACTGCCTTCAGAACAGGAGCATCTCCTTCCCTACTGCTCTATGATTAAGATATCCACCGGTTGGAACACTTAGGCGTAAGCTGCTTCGACAAGTGAAGTCTCACCTATGAGATTCTTTCAAACGAAAAAAGAGATTTTTTCAGAGAAAAAAAGCATTTACCCTGAAGAAATCTCTTGGCTTGCGTGTATTACTCTCCTTGATAAACTGAATTTCTCTCATGGCTTGCAGGAATTACCCTCCTTGCTTCCCTGAAAAAATGTCATGTTCTTCTATATATAATAAATAGATAAATAATAAAGATGTAAATCTATAATTATGGGGTAAAAAATGAGAGGGAAAAAAAGTTGTTGTGCTATTGCTTCACGGAGATATAATGTTGACTTTACAACAAAGATATTGTATCATTAGTACAGTAAAATGTCTGTAGTGTACCCGTTTGAAATTGACGGTTGAGAAAGGAAAAACCAACGGCATATCGCAATGTATCGAGTGCTACGGTTTGATGCCGATTATGAGTAAAAAGAAACCCGCAAGCGAAGAAAATACCGAAGCTATCGTCGGCGAAGTCCTTTCAGACGAAGAGGCCAAGGAGAAAAAAGCTGCCATCGAAAAGCGTGAGCTGATGCCTTATGGAATGGGCTCTACCGTTACCAAAAGTAACAACCTGATTCAAAGAACCAAGTATTCCCTTCCCCGTACGGAACAGAAGCTGCTGTTCTTGCTGATGAGTAAAATCGACCAAAAGCACGATTTGGATGCTTCCAAGGTGTACAGTATCTCTTTCCAAGAGTTTGCTAAGTTGACCGGCGTCAAAATGATGGACAAGTCGTATTCTCTCTATCTGAAGGACACAGTGGAGAATCTTGGCACTCGTTCGTTTTGGAGAAGAAAAGATGGGCCGGATAATGTTTACAAGCAATTCTTTTGGCTTGACAGAGGCACTGAGATTGACCTGGATAAACGCGAGATTCGGATGAAATTCAATCCGGATATTTGGAAAGATATTGCGCAGCTGACGAGCAACTATACGAGCTATAACATCGATTACCTTTTGATGATGCGTTCAACCTATTCTATGCGCATCTATGAGATTATCCTTTCTTACGATAACGGAAACCGCAATTACGGGTACAACAATGGTCTTGTCTTTGAGCCAGTGACCGCAGACATGCGAAGAAAATATCATGACAGACCTGATTTCTCTGACTTGCTTGAAAAGAACAAAGACAATGGCAAATTGGCAGAATTCATTAAAGGCATGACAGACCTTTCCGGCTTTAAGTACAAAAAGTTCGACATGGACGAGTTCAAGGGTTTGCTATCCGCTCCGAGAACAGACGAACGAGAAAACTATAAAAGCAAAAAGAAAGACGCTGATAAATACAATCGAGAAAAGCCTCTCTCTGAAAAATATAAAACTTATGGCGAATTTCAACGCAATGTCCTCGCCCCGGTGAAAGAAGAAATTAACCTGTTGACAGATATTTGGTTTGACTATGTCCCGGTGAGAGAAAAAGGCGAACGGAAATTCAAGTATCTCTATATTTTCATCAAGTACAAGAGCAAGGAAGAAATGGAGTTCGTCCGGGCTAAGCACGATGCGCAGATACCGGATACCGAAGTTATCCCCAAAGCCAAAGCCCACTCAAAGAAAGCAAAGGCCGCATCTGACGAAAAAGCGCCATTACAGCAACAGAATATAATTCCGGAGTTTCCCGAAAATGTCTGCTCCGAAGAATGGCGCAAGAAGTGGCGTTCACTGATTGGCATTATCAAGAGCATGGCAGAGTTCCCAACCTACGAGGACAAGCTGACAGCAGAAGAGAAAAATTCTCTGAATGATATCTTTACATATACCTCGAAGATTCTAACGAACGAAAAACGCCGCGATGAAGCCGAGGATATGCTGGCATGCTTGAAGCGCATCAGCGCTGACAACAACGGGCTGCGTACATGGGCTCTTGGTCTGGGCTTAAAGGTTATCAACATCCACAAGAAGAATGTGGCAAACGCCCCGAATGGAGTAGATAAATCTGCGCAGTATTATAGGGCTGTTGTTTATAACGAAACGATTGAGAACAGCACATCGCTGATAGCAGATGGACAAATGAAATGGAAGAGCCTCAACCCAGACAGTGGACTGAATGATGCCTTCAAGTTCGATATGTCCGTATTTGACAACTGATAGTATTAAGCAGAAGCCTGCCGGAATCGGTGGGTTTCTTTTTTTGTTCACTGAGAGGGTGCAAGTGCGTAATAACAAGAACACGGAAATGAAGCTATTCCCTGCTGTTATTTGTTTATGACAGCAACAGAATATTTTGAGTAAGCCTTCGCCTGAGCCTTGCAGTTATAGATGCGGCGTGCGCTCTTCGGTATCCGTCAACCGTGCGGCCCGAACGCACGGTCCAGAACGAAAAAGAAGGCAATAGCAACAGGAAAATTTGATTTTGAAAGTGCCAGCCAAAAGTACTGCGCAATGGACTGCAAAAGAAAACGAAAAGTGTAAAATGTGTTGACATCACTGATAATGGTAGTATAATAATTACAGTAACAGCAACAGAATATTTTGACTCTGCACCTCACCTAAAATCGAAATAAAAGAATCTCATTCGCTGGAAACAGTGCTTAAAAAACAACAATGAGGTGCGTACTATGACTTTCCAAGAACTTTTGAACTCCCGCGCTCACGACTACGATTGCTCTATCGTTATTGGCGATGTTGAGATGAATGCAGACATTGTCTGGGATGCCGAAGACCGTGTTACGCAAGAAGGATATCTCCGGTTCCGCAAGCTGCTGGACTGTGAAGCAACTTATGATGCCGAAAGAAACTTCATAGAGGTTCCGAATGGCAACCCTGATGAGTGCTATGCGTTCATGGCAGCACTGGCTGGCTATGTGAGCGACAAGTGCTATCGTACCTGGTTCTCTGAGTACGGCGAATGTGCTCCTACTGAATGCAGCAAGTGCGACCGCAAGGATTGCATTCACCGTGAAGCTTTCCGCCGTCTGTTAAAGTGTGATGGCGGATTAGAGCTTTGTCCGTTGTTTGATGAGTGATTTATGGGTGAACTTGAAGCCTGACCAATACAGCAAGTCAAAAAGCAGGGCGCAAGCCATTTGATTGCGTTTCCTGCTTTTAATATAAAAATATAGCAACAGGATATTTTGATTTATCCTACAACACCGAAATGAGGACACATATATGGCTGCAAAAATTATTACCATTGCGATAGAGAAAGGCGGCACGGGAAAGACAGTCACGGCCTCCAACCTTGCGTACCTGATGGGCGATGAGGGCAAGAGAGTTCTTTGCATTGACACAGACCCTCAGGGGAATCTCACAAAAGCTCTCAGCGGTAAGACCATTGAGAGTGAAGAACTATATGGAAAATCCCTGTATGATATGTTCGATGCTTACAAATGGCGTCAAACAAAAGACTTCATCTGGGAAACTGAATACGAGAATGTCGATATGATTCCTTGTGACTATCAAACAACTCGGATTAGTGACCGTATGATAACCCTGATGCAGGATGCAGCAGACTTGCCGGAAGGAAACCCACGAAAAGTAAAAGCAAAAGGCGAGTTCTTGTATTACTTCGTAAATCAAGTGCGTGATGACTATGACTTTATCGTTATTGATACGCAGCCAACGCGTGATAGCCTCTTGCTGTCCAATGCTCTTTTTGCTGCGGATTATGTATTGATTCCCGCTTGTTGCGATGATAATTCCGAAGAATCTGCTTTCCGTCTTTACTCTGAGTGCATCAACATGCAAAAGAGCCCCAACTCACACTTGAAAGGAGCAGGGGTATTGCTGGTGAACTTTGATAAGAACGCGGCCACAGAAAAGAAGATTCAGGGACATTACGAGGAAGTTCTTGGCTCTTCATTATTCAGCGTTGTAATTCCTAGCAGCAAGACTGTTAAGACATCGATTTCTCTTTGTCAGCCAGTTTGCTATATGGCAAAAACGCAGCCAGTAGCAAAAGCATATGTCAAAGCATATGAAGAGCTCAAGAAGCGCTTGGAGGTGAAGTAAGATGGGAATGAAGAAAGCAGGAGCAAAAAGAAAGCCGATTGAAAAGCGGGCACTGCCAACAGACGCGGTAGTCAACAAAATCAATGAAAACAACGGTGAAGCCGGTGCTGCTATGCTTAATGCAATGGCAGGCGTTAAGAAAAACATAGAATACGCATCTAAGGATATCTTGCTTAGCGACATCGAGGCTAACCCCGACAATTCGATTTTTAGACAGGCAGATACCGAAGAAGACATCAAAACGCTTGCCGAGGATATTGACCGAAATGGCTTAATGCACAATTTGGTTGTCTTTCCGCAGGTAGTAGACGGGAAAACAAAGTATGTACTTCTGTCCGGGGAACGCCGCTATCTTGCTATCAAATCTCTTGCTGAAAAGGGTAATGCAAACTGGAACACGATTCATAACTGCCATGTCGTAACCAGTGACCTCACTGAGAACGAAAAGAAGGTCTTACTTTACTCGGCAAACCTGCAGGTGCGCGGCGGCTTTGCAAATGAAGCGATTCGCAGAAAAGCAATCGCCAATTTCGTAAAGTTCTTACAGCTTGACCCGTACAATATGACGGAAGCGAATGCGAAGAAGGCTGTTAAAATGCTTGCTCCGGAAGCAACCAAGAACATGAATAAGGACATGCGCGTTGAGGATGAGGAAAAATTCAATGCGACTCTGCGTGAAATGCTGAACCACAAGCAACTGACCCGCGCCGAGTGCGATAACTATGTGCGCCTTGAACCAGACCAGCAACAGAAGATTGCCGATTGTTTTGCTCGTCTTTTTGCAGTGGATTGCCATGATGAAGATACTGAGAGCAGCTATCTCGCAGAGCAGCGCCAGCTTGCGAAGAATGCTTTCCGTGAAGACATCGAAGAAGCCGTCAAGGAAAAGGATGGCAACACAGCAGAGGAATTGCTTAATGCCGCATACCAGAACTTTGAGAGCAGGCTTGCCAACTTCCAGCAGCAACGCGATGCAGTTGCTGAGGCTGTTGAAGCCCAAGACAACGAAGCCGTAAAGGAAATGGAAAGCGCAGCGGCAGTCGCAAAAGAAGAGGCAAAGGCTGACAAAAAGGTGAAGACGCAGCGAATGTCTTTTGTCCAGCGCCGTCTAAAAGATGTTGTTGATAAAGTGGACAAAGGTGCTCTTGATAACAAAAACTATAAGAAGCATCTGAAAGATATGACCGAGGACGAGCGCAGGCAGGATATCGAAACGCTAAACAAGCTGATTGAAAAGGCAACGCAGCTCCGAGACATGATTGAAAGCTCCGCAAACTAAGTCTGTTCGCTGGCAAAGGTGTATTATGAGCGAAGAAAAAGTTAAAGTGAATATGCGCCTCGGAATGCGCGTAAGAGAAGCAGTAGTAACTGAAGCAGCGGGCGAAGGACTAAGGGTTGGCACGATGACAAATCTCATCTTGCAGGAGGAACTCGCAAAGATGATGAAGGTAGGTGCGGACAACTGCGTTATGGCCGACACGAAAGAATACCATGAAAAAGTGTCTGCTATAACCGCAAGTCGAGACACTTTCTATATCTTCCCGCCGTTGAAAGACATAGAAGCATACATCGGCACAAGTCTTGATGATAAGCAGTACCCGCAAGTGTCGTTGTATTTTACCAATGCCCAAATAGAGCTTATGCAGGAGATTACCAAGAAGCAGCGTATCGCTACGACTATTGAAAGCGGGCGAGTAAAGTCCTACCGCTATATCGTGATGGGAATGTTGCTCAACAATCCAGTGTGCAGGAGCTTGAATGTAGCAGCAAAATAAAAGCAGGGAAGGGGAGAAGACTATGAATCTCGTATTTATGAGTGACGAACATCGTGAGTATTTCGCGGATATGGTCAGCGGCGATAAGCAGACTGACTGCATCTACTATTTACTTGGTGCAGACGATACCTTGCGTTCCCATATCAGTGATGTGCTCGTAGATGGGGAACTCCGCAAGAACGCGCTTCGTGATTCTTGGATGACCTCTTTTGGAAAGAAGTGCTATGCGTTGGCTCTCAACCTTCTCTATGGTCTGACCTTCCCGGAATCGGAACCCGCAGCACTCTTTGCTAATACCGATGACAAAGTCTCTGAGGTTCTCTTTGAAGCTATCGACATCTACCGTGGTGGCGGTGGTTATGATGATAACCTCGTCCAAGGTGACTGGCTTCACTATTGAGAATTGCCAGCAGTCCCGTGAGAGCGTGATGGCTCTTCAAAGATACGAACCAAATATTCCTCCCGTGTAGAAAACACTTAAAAGACAAAAAGATAACCCGCAGGCAAGGTAGCATCAACTACCGGCTTGCGGGCTTTTTGTTGTGGTTCATTATTTATTCAAAGTGGCTCTAAGCCATACGATATATTCATGTTTGCCTTCACCAAGTGTAATCGTCATGGTGGCTCCAAGCGGGACCTTGCGCATGTCGATGGTACTGTGGATGGGCTTGTAATTTCGAAGAGGAGTCGTGGTCAGGATAATCTTGTGCGTTCCGAGTTTGTCATCAGCGAGTTCGAAGTAGCAATTCAAGTTGTTGTTCCTGGCATAAGTCTTTTCCATCAGGGTGACGGCAAGCGGACGGCCAAAATCATCCGGTGTCAGGCTAAGAACTTCCGATGGAAAACCATAGGCCCGGTATTCGATGTCACTTTTGTAGCGCTCTTCTTGACGAAGAACTCGAGTAACGCACTTTTCTTTCGTTTTCATTCTAAAGCTTTCACCTCCCTTCTAAAAAGGTCACTACAAGTATTATACGCGCTATTTAATATTAAGTCAATACAAATGACACTTTTGTTAGCTTATTCGTAGATGCGAAATCTTTTGCCGGGATGGGTAGAGAATGTGGCAAAGGAAAATGGCAGAAAGCAAAACAGTACGCCTAAAGTGGCATTCAGTAGTACTGTTTCCAGAGATATACCTACCGAACACGGTTTCAGTATAACTAAAGTGCCATTCGGTAGTACTGTTTCCAGAGATATACCTACCGAATGCGGTTTCGGTATAACTAAAGTGGCATTCAGTAGTACTGTTTCCAGAGATATACC